>ERZ827181.1339-NODE-1339-length-27247-cov-5.494999_pt1 | contig 27247 bp, 23 predicted proteins | sample MGYA00519778_ERZ827181 | MGnify/ENA primary metagenome ERZ827181 (study PRJEB31778, sample SAMEA3449273) | human gut metagenome | biome: human gut; feature: human-associated habitat; material: faeces | place: United Kingdom | collected 2010/2012 ...
TTCATTTAGATGAATAAATCCGAAGATGGACGAATCCTGCAGAAGTTAGCTGAATGAGCCATTTTTGCTGCCATCTTAAAGGAAAAATAAAAAAGTTTTTAGAATTAGCTACTAAAATTTTATTAGTAAAAATAACAGGCAGACGAAAATACGATAAAAAAGAAAACCCCAAGAAATTTTCATTTCTCAGGGATTTGGCGGAGAGGGGGGGATTCGAACCCCCGGTACGCTACTCACGTACACCCGCTTTCCAGGCGAGCACCTTAGACCACTCAGACACCTCTCCATGATCCATTTGCTCTTCTATATTAGACAGCCACTTCCAAACTGTCTGCGAATTATTATATCATATCCTTGCCGAAATACAAGCAAAATTTATTTATTTATCCTCATGAATTTTTCCAGATATTTCCTGATTATCTTTTTCCACTCGGGACAAAATAAAGCCACGGACAGCTGAGGATGAATTCATAGCTCAGCGACCCGGACGTGCCTACCACGATCCAGGACTTTCGCACGCTATGATAAATCCGTTCGTATCCGAATCCAGGACCATGATCCATCTCATGGGACATCCCTGTTTTCATCCCCGATACGAGACGACCCCCACTCATTCTCTTTCACAGCTGGCCGTGAAAAAAGGCGGAATCGCAAGGAACACCCTTTTGGAAGCAAGCAGCAACCTCTGTCTCCCTTCCAAAATGAGGTATGGCTGGCACATACGTGCTAACCCTTTCCTACGTTTCCGCCTTTGTGCATTTTATCCATGCAGTTTTGTTAACGCCTGGGTTTCTCCAATGGCCAGCAGCACATCTCCCTGTTCCAGAACAGCATCCGGCGACGGGTTTACCATAATCTTTTTTCCCCGCTTGATTGCCACAATATTGATATTGTATTTACTTCGCACATCGCTTTCTTTCAACGATTTTCCAATCAGATATTTAGGCGCATTGATCTCCATCATGCTATATTCCTCAGAAAGCTCGATGAATTCCAGCACATCGGATTGCGCAATACTATGTGCAAACCGCATGCCCATATCCCGCTCTGGATAAACGACCCGATCCGCACCTAGCTTGAGTAGGATCCTTGCATGCTTATTGCTGCTTACCTTGCAAACCACATGCTCCACACCCATCTCCTTGAGCATCAACGTGGTGAAAATGCTCGCCTGCATATCGCTGTTGCCTATACCTACAACCACGATATCGAAATTTGTTACGCCAAGCGAAAGCAAAGTCTGCTCATCCATTACGTCTGCCTGTACGCAGTTTGTCAGTACCGGAGCCATCTTCTCCACTACCGCTTCGTTGGCGTCTACGCCCATGACGTCATGGCCCATTTCCACTAACGTCCTTGCCAACGCACGTCCAAACCTTCCCAAACCTAGAATCGCGATCTGTTTCATTCTTTCCTCCCTGTTAGCCTACCATAATACGGCCTTCCGGATAATGAATCGTATCTTTTTTCTTCCGGTTCGCCAACGCTATAGAGAATGTCAGCGGGCCTACCCGTCCGCAGAACATCAAAAACATAAGCAGCAATTTGCTCATCGGGGCAAGCTGCGGCGTAATTCCGCAGCTTAATCCCACTGTACCAAATGCTGAGACACATTCATATAGGATCGTTTCCATCGTTGCAGCAGGATTGCCTTCTTCGATGATGCAGATGATAAAGGTCGCTGTCAGCACCAATACCATGGCCAGCACGGCAATGGCCGCCGCACTGCGTACCAAATCCCTTCCAATGCTGCGTTTGCCAACCACCGCTTCCGGCCGTCCTCGCACAATGGCGGCCGTTACAAGCAAAAGAATGGCAAATGTAGTTACCTTGATACCGCCGCCTGTAGACCCGGGCGCCGCACCGATGAACATTAAAATAATGGTCAAAAGAAAGCTGCCGCCGTATAGGCCGTTTTGATCAATGCTATTAAATCCCGCTGTACGGGTTGTCACGCTTTGGAACGCACCTGCCATGATCTTTTCACCCGCTGGCATGGCCGCCATGGTAGCAGGGTTGTTCCACTCGATCAAGGTAAACAAAAACGTTCCCCCCAATACCAACGCTGCCGTCATGCCCAGAACCAACTTGGTATGGATGGGGAATTTTTTCCAGCGCTTGTTTCTCCATACATCTCGGATCACGGTAAACCCTAGGCCTCCCAAAATGATAAGTGCCATTACGGTCAGGTTTACTATCACATCACCCGTGTACCCCGTCAAAGACTGAAAGTTTCCCAACGGGTCAAGCCCTGCGTTACAGAAAGCAGAAATGGAAATAAAAATACTATAAAATAAGCCGGTCTTAAGACCAAATTTCGGTACAAAGCTAAAAGAGAGACATATGGCGCCCAGCGTCTCTATCAGTATGGTAATCAGCACCACGTTTTGTATCAAGCGCACCATACCTTGCAACGAATCCTGATTCATCGCCTCTTGAATCAGCATCCGCTCTTTGAGCGTAATACGCTTTCGGATCATCATAAACACAATGGTAACCATCGTCATAAAGCCCAGGCCGCCGAGCTGAATCAGACATAAAATGACGAAATGGCCAACATGCGAATAAGCCGTGCCGGTATCCACCGTAACCAGCCCCGTTACACATACGGAAGTGGTCGCCGTAAACATCCCATTGAGCAAGCCTACGCTTTCCCCAGTAGAAGAGCAAATCGGAAGCGACAACAAAAGCCCTCCAATAAAAATAGCTAGAAAAAATCCCCATACGATTTTTTGGACAGGCTTCATTTTCTTCCATGGATACATCTTCGCAATTTTTTCTCCCAACGAAGGTCCCCCCAAATTGAAACTGTGCTGGCAAAACTCATAAAATCGTTGAAAATAAAAACTGCCGCGCACCTTCCGTTGGAAAAGCTACAACGGTGCTATTGTAAAAGGAGAACTCCGGCCCGGTTTCCCTGCGGCACATGCCACGTTCTGCTTAATGCTGCTCCCGTCAAGGCCTGACATGATTCACAGGATGACATTGCACAGGACCCGACCGTCAACATTCCCAGTTGCAACGCGTGCCATTGCCACTTAGCCGAAAGAAGGATTCCAGCCCCGCTACAGCGGATTTCGGGTTTAGGGCACCGCTACTGCCCCGCCTGGCGCGACATTCTTTATAACTTTTTGATAACTTCTGCCAAAGCATACCACTTGGTATTGGTTTCGTCAATGGAAGAGTCTGTTAAATTTTTATTATTTCATCAAGTTGCCCCAGGATTCTGCATACGCCAACTGGTTTAGCGGCTTTCTGGGCCGTTGGGCAGGCGCCTCGTCCGGTACGCCCAGCGGGGTGATCGCTACGATACGAATATGATACGGAACTCCTAGCAGCTTTTTCACAGGCTGCTCCGGAAACGCCCCCACCCAGCAGGTTCCCAGCCCCAGAGCGGCGGCCGCCAGCGTTACCTGCGTCAGCGTATTGCCAATATCCGTCATATAATACGGTTTTCCCTCTCTGTTGCCGCTTTTTTCCGGATCAGCGCATACCACCAAAAAATAATCTGCATTTTCGTAGGCGTTCCCTTTCGGGTTCCCGCCCGTGGCTTGCTTTAACGCCTGAATCTGCTGTCTATCATGTAGTATCACATAGGTCCAAGGCTGCTGATTTTTCCAGGATGGCGCATTCTGCGCCGCCTCCAGCACCAAACGAAGCTGCTCTTCCGAAACAGGCTCGTGTTTATATTGCCGGATGCTGCGCCGCTCCCTCATGGTCTGTAAGCAATCCATCCTCATCATCCGCTCCTTTTCCATCGATCTTTTGTCTCATTATAGCTTGTGTCATACAAAAAAGTCAAAAGCCTTGCGTATCTTCCTATGAGTTTGCTATAATGATGCCACTGTATTCGAAGGGTGGCCTCTATAAAATGAAAAAACGTATGATACAGCTCATGGCGTTGGCCCTTGTGGCCCTTGGCGTAGTGTCCGGCTGCAGCGCCAAAGCCCAACTGCCCACGGAGATCGGCTCCTTTGCCGTGGTGGATGTGTCCATGGTGGATACGTACGATACTTTGCAGGCAGAAAGCGGTCAAAAGCTCTGCATCATTGCCATGAAGCCCAACGACGCCATTCAGGAGGATAAATACAAAAGCTATTTCTGCTCGGATGACGGTTCCAGCGTCGCCAAAATCACCATTGCCGGCACGGAATACAACTGTATGGCCGTCGCGGTGCAAGGAATGCCAAACGATAAATCGGTAGAATATACCCTCGTGTTTGAAGTGCCGGAAAGTGCGTCTACGGCGGGTAGTCTTTCGCTTACCGCGCCCAACCTGACGCCGGTAGAAATTAAATATTGATTTGGAATGCAAAAAACGGCCAAATGGCCGTTTTTTTATGCCGTTTTTCTCTTTATTGCCAAGGCAATGAGATACAGTACCGCTATCGCCGCAATGGGAATCCAGGCATTGACCCAGCACAATACATGTTTCCTCAGCGCCCATTTGGCAAACAGGATCGCCACCCAGATCACTGTAAACAGCACAATGGCCCCAACGCTGCGCAGCCTCTGCTTTTTCTCCGAAAAACCAAAGGTATGTTGGTTCGGCATACGGCTCAGCGCCCAGGCAAAGCCCAGGATCAAAACGCTGGAAATGATAAATCCCTGCGTGATCGGCATTTTGATCGCAAAATCCAGCAATCCCTGTGCAGTGCCTGTATAAAACAGCTCTATCAACACCAGGGCCAAAAGTCCAATTAGACATCCTTCCAGGCTTTCTATCCGCCTTTCCGCTGCCGTTTTCTTTGCTCCTATGTGGATATATACATCGCATACCCCGATCAGGTCCTTGCCAAGCGCCTGCTCTACCGTCTGCCCCTGCCGCTGTGCTCGGTATAATTTCTCTGCCAGCTTTCGGCAAATGGAAAATACCTCTTCCTTTTTCAATTCGGAATTTTTTATGTATGCCTCCATCGCCTTCATCACATCGCGGTGCTCCCCTGTCAGCTTTTGGCAGGTCTGGCGGTATGCAGCCTTTTGTCGTTGTTTGTTGCTTGCCATGTAGATCTCCTTCGATTGCGCAGCTTTTCTGTTTATCTATTATATCCCGCCGCCGTCTTGTCTGTAAAGCATGCAACGCAAAAAGCCGCCGGAAATCCGGCGGCTCCTCCCATTTTATTTGGTTCCAAACAAGCGGTCTCCCGCATCGCCCAGGCCAGGCACGATATAGCCATGCTCGTTGAGCCCTTGGTCGATGGCCGCCACATAGATGTCCACATCTGGATGTGCCTCACGCACTGCCTTGATGCCTTCTGGCGCGGCAATCATGTTTACCAAACGGATATTTTTCCCGCCACGCTTTTTGATAAATTCAATCGCCGCGATGGCGCTGCCTCCTGTCGCCAGCATCGGGTCCAATACGAGCAAATCGCGTTCCGCTACGTCCGACGGCAGCTTGCAGTAGTATTCCACCGGTTTTAATGTCTCGGGGTCGCGATACACGCCAATATGCCCCACACGCGCGGCCGGTACCAGCTTAAGCATACCCTCTACCATGCCAAGGCCTGCCCGCAAAATGGGCACGATGCCCAGCTTTTTCCCCGCGATCACCTTGGTTTTGGCCATGCAGATTGGCGTCTCGATCTCCACTTCCGTCAGCTGAAGGTCGCGCGTAACCTCATATCCCATCAGCATGGAAATCTCCTCTGTCAATTCGCGAAATTCCTTCAAGCTTGTCTTTTTATCGCGCAACACTGAAACCTTGTGCTGGATCAGCGGGTGCTTCATCTCTATCACCCGGCCCATCCGGCAGTTCTGCGTATCCTCATGCGCCTCCAGCGCCATAATCTCATCTACCCGGCGCTCATGCTTGCCACCTTGGAACTGGGCGCCCATAAACGCATCCAGATTTTGCTCCATCTGCTCTACGCTCAGTACGCGTGCGCCCATGCACACAACATTGGCGTTGTTGTGCTCTTTGGCCATCTGCGCGCTGTAAGCATCGCTGACAAGCGCCGCACGGATGCCATGGCATTTGTTGGCCGCCAGCGACATTCCAATGCCGGTTCCGCATACCAGAATGCCCCAATCTGCCTGCCCATTCTGCACCTTTTCACACACTGCCTCTGCAAACATAGGATAGTCCACAGAATCCTCGGAATAACAGCCCAAATCGCAGACCTGCTCCCCTTTTTCTTTCAGGTAGTCGATAAGCTGCTGTCTTTGCTTTACGCCTGCGTGGTCCGAACCAATGGCAATCATACTCTTTTTCCTTCCTCTCCCGTGCAAATTGTACGAATCAATTAGTTTTATTATAGCCTTTCCCGTAGTCCCTGCGCAAGAGAAAAAGGCAGCGCCCACTGCCTTTTGAAATGCTCAATTATTCTTCTGCCTGCAAACGATGAAAGCCCGCTGCCCTGAGCGCCCGGTTCATATATGCTAGATCCTCGCCCTGCTCATTGGCCCCCTCCAATATGATATACGCCATATTTTCATCATCTGCCCGGCGCAGCATGGCAAACAGCCCCTTTGCCATTGAGCCATCCATGTCGCAAGGGTAAAACGTGCGCGTGCCATATCCTTTCGCATGCGCGCTGCGGCCGATGATCACCGCTTTTTTCCCCGCCGCAACAGCCTGATCGTACAGCGTACTGGCTAGCGCTGTCATGCCGGGCGTATAAGAAACCAGCACGGCCTCGCCCTCGGGTGCATAATGCTTATGCAGCATACCCGGGGAGAGCGCCTTGCCCGTAACCGGCTGCAATACGCCGCCCGCCACTAGGCAGTGTCCCATGCACGCTGCGATCTGTTCTCTTGTAATATGCCCCGGTCGCAAGATCACTGGCGTCTGTTTTGTGGCATCCACCACAGTGGATTCCACCCCCACTTCACAGCACCCCCCATCTATGACAAGCGGAATGCGCCCTTGCATATCCTGGTATACATGCATTGCCGTCACCGGGCTGGGCCGTCCGCTAACATTGGCGCTCGGCGCCGCAATGGGGCCGGCCAGCTCGATCAGCCGCTGTGCCACCAGGCCCTGCGGCATACGCAGCCCTACGGTATCCAGCCCCGCTGTCACTGTTTTGGGAATCACATCTGATGCTTCCACAATCACAGTCAGCGGCCCGGGCCAAAACGCTTGCGTCAGCTTTTCCGCTGCTGCTGTCCACACTTTGGCTAGCCTTTTTGCCTGGTCTCGGCTCGATACATGCACGATCAGTGGATTGTCTTGCGGCCGCCCCTTTGCCCTAAAGATTTTTTCCACAGCCTTTTCATCTAGCGCCGAAGCGCCCAGGCCATACACCGTTTCGGTGGGAAACGCTACCACCTCTCCACCATCCAGCAAGGCCGCAGCTTCCTTGTCTCCGCCTGCTGCAAAAGCCTGTTCTGTCATGATTCTCGTTTTCATTGGCTTCCCCTTAGTCTTCCTGTTCTCCTGCCAGCAGCGCCGTGCGTTCCTTAAGCGCCAGCGCATCCAAAATCTCGTCAAGATCGCCGTCCATAAACGCTTCCAGCTTATACACCGTCACGCCTGCCCTATGATCCGTCACACGCCCCTGTGGGAAATTGTAGGTACGGATGCGTTCGCTTCTGTCTCCGCTGCCCACCTGGCTTTTGCGGTGCTGGCTTAGCGCCTCGTCATGCTCGCTTTGCAGCTTATCCAGCAACCGGCTCTTGAGAACGCGCATCGCCTTTTCCTTATTTTTCAGCTGGCTCTTCTCATCCTGGCAAGTCACAACCAATCCTGTCGGAATATGGGTAATGCGCACCGCGCTGTCCGTGGTGTTGACGGATTGCCCGCCATGGCCGCCGCTTCGGTACACGTCCACCCGCAGATCATTGGGATCGATGTTAACCTCCACATCCTCCGCCTCTGGCAACACAGCTACGGTGGCAGCGCTGGTATGGATACGGCCACCGGATTCCGTCTCGGGCACCCGCTGCACACGGTGTACGCCGCTTTCATATTTCAGCTTAGAATAGGCGCCCTTGCCAGAGATCACCACAATGACCTCCTTCACACCGCCCAGCTCCGTCAGGTTTTCCGTCATAATCTCCAGCTTGAATCCCTGGCGCTCTGCATATCTGGCATACATGCGGTATAGATCCGCCCCGAACAGTGCCGCTTCATCGCCCCCTGTTCCAGCCCGTATTTCCAGCACCACGTTTTTATCATCGTTGGGATCCTTTGGCAAGAGCAAAAAGCGGATCTCCTCTTCCATCTCCTCTTTTTTCCCCTGCAGCTGCTTACTTTCCTCAGCCGCCAAATCGCGCAGTTCCGCGTCCGTTTCTTCCTCCGCCAGCTGCCTACATTCTTCCAGTTCCTTCAAAAGCGCCTGGTATTCCTCGCTTTTTTGTGCGATGGGCTCTATCTGCGCATGTTCCTTAACAAGCTTGCGCCATGCCTCCATATCGCTCATCGTTTCCGGCTGCGCAATCAAACGGCTCAATTCCTGATACCGAGCCTCTATGGTTTGTAACCGGTCTATCATCATTTTCATCCTTTCCGGCCATGCACAACGCGCGGCAGGCCAGACAGATCTTCTTTCATACCTATCTCTTTCAGGCCTGCCTGCCTTAATAGCCGCATTACGTCCTGGGCTTGCGTGCTTCCAATTTCCAATCCCAGCCAGCCGCCTACCTTCAAGCAATCGTCCGCCTGCATGATCAACCGTTCGTAGACATCCAATCCCTTTGCCCCGGCCAGCAGCGCCAAGGGCGGCTCATACTCTCTGACCAAAGGGCTCAGCTGCCTATATTCCGTTTCACTGATATAAGGCGGGTTGGAAACAATTACATCAAATTGCTGTGTTTTGACCGGTGCGCAGAGATCACCGCAGTGCCACCCAACATCTAGTCCCAGCCTCTGCCCATTGTCCTTTGCTACCTTCAGCGCCTCCGCGCTTATGTCGGTTGCCTGCACCTCGCAGTCCGGCCGTTCGTGCTTGATAGCCAGCGCAATGCACCCGCTGCCCGTGCATACATCCAGCACTTTACCCTGCCTCGGCGCATTTTCCAACGCCTTTAGCACCAGTGTCTCGGTATCCATACGCGGAATTAATACCGACGGCGTTACGCAAAACGTCAGCCCGTAAAAATCCGCCTCGCCCAAAATATACTGAATCGGCTCGCCCTTTAGCCTTCGCGCCAGGCATTGCGCCAGCATTTGCGCTTGGCTGGGTTTAATCGGCTCTGTTTGCGATAAAACCTGTGCCATAGGGATTTTCAGCACACGCGTGATCATCAATCGCGCCGTGCTGTCTGCATCCTCGATCCCATGTGCCCGCATCGTTTCCCTGATACGCCGCAGGCAGACGGACGGCGTATCAGCCCACATCGTTTGCCGCCTCCGCATAGGCTGCCGCCGCTACTTCGATCATATCGTCGCTTGGGAGGCGCGTACTCAGCCTTTGCATCCATAGCCCTGGCGCCTGTAAGATCTTTGCGCCCCATCCTTTCAGCTTGGCCGCAAACTTCAGCACTTCGTAGGATAGTCCCGCCACCAGCGGCAGCAGTACCACGCGCAATGCCAGCCGTATCCACAGCACCTGGCTCTGTCCCAGCAGCGAAAAAACCAATATGCTGACGATCATCACCAAAAACAGATAGCTTGTGCCGCATCTTGGATGTACCACCGGAAATTTCTTGCTGTTTTCCGGCGTGGGCTCTAGGCCATGCTCAATGCAATGCAGCACCCTGTGCTCTGCGCCATGGTACATAAAGACCCGCTTCATATCCTTCCATAAACCGATAACCGCCATATAGCCTGCAAAAATCAGTAGACGAATTACACCCTCCAGGATATTAAACCATCCACTGCCCTTCGGCAACATCCAGCCCGCCAGCAGCGAAGGAAGCAGAAAAAACAAGCCCAGCGCCAAAACGATCGCTGCCATCATGGAAATTGCGCCCAGCACGCCGCTTTCCTGTTCCGTTTCCTCGCCCTCGTCTATCATCATATAGTCCGCACTCTTGTTCAGCATCTTATACCCGGATTTCAGCTGCGTACACAGATTGACCAGCCCGCGCACGATGGGCCACCTGGCCCAGGCATGGCGCTTGGAAAAGGTGCTTGCCTGTTCACTGGTCAGCGTGATACTGCCGTCCTTTCTGCGGACTGCCATACAAATTTTGCTGGGGGACTGGATCATCACGCCCTCGATCACTGCTTGTCCGCCCAGATTCACCTGCTTTGCCATAAAACTCCTTTATACGAAAAACAGGCTCCGCCTAAGAGCCTGTTTGCTTCGTGCACAAAATGCGGCATTACATACCGTAACGTTTTTTGAAACGGTCTACGCGGCCGCCGGTATCGACGAGCTTCTGCTTGCCGGTATAGAACGGATGGCACTTGGAGCAGATTTCAACCCTCAGTTCCTTTTTAACAGAACCGGTGGTGAACGTCTCTCCACAGGCGCACCTTACCTGGCACTCACCATACTGCGGGTGAATATTCTCCTTCAATGCTTCCACCTCTTCTCTGTAAAATAGCAAAGATTATTATATCAGCCCTTTTTTAGAAATACAAGCCCCTGTCCGTATTTTTCTTCTCCTATTTTTGCGGTTTTTTCGGGAATGTTCCAACAATGCTAAAATACGCCACCGCACCCCCGACAACACCTATCAGCATAGATACGAGATTCGCAATTCTTGGCAAAACGCCCAAATAATATAGGATCGCCATCGACAATAGCTCGCTTATCAGCCAAGTGCCCAGCAGGATGGCCATAGGGCCGCCCGTGCTTTTCTCCGCTTCACGGCATCGCGTATTCAGCTGTGAAATGGCCAGTATCATCAAAACAAAGCCCAGCATTTGCTTCCTACCGCCTATTGTCCTGTTTCGTGGTTGTATAGCCTTCCTTTTTGCAAATGCGCATATATTCTTCCATCGCCTTGATAAAATGCTCGTTATCCCTTGTTTTTCTCAGCATTTCCAGTAGGTTCTCTGCGTTTTCAATGGCATTTCCGCTGGTCATAAATCTGCGCACGCTGAAAGTTGCTTTGTATTCTTCATCGCTAAGCAAAAACCGTTCCTGCCTGGTACCGCTCTTAAAGATATTGACAGCCGGGAAGGTCCCTCGTTCGCTCAGTGTACGGTCTAGCTGCAGTTCCATGTTGCCGGTGCCTTTGAATTCTTCAAAGATGATTTCATCCATCCTGGAACCTGTATCCACTAAAGCAGTGGCCAAAATCGTCAGGCTGCCACCTTCTTCAATGTTGCGCGCCGCGCCGAAAAACCGTTTGGGTTTGAATAGGGCGCCCGGGTCCAAGCCGCCCGAAAGCGACCGCCCCGTAGGCGTAATCGTCATGTTGTAGGCCCTAGCCAGCCTCGTGATGCTATCCAGCAGGATCACCACGTCTCTTCCCTGCTCTACCAGCCTCTGCGCCCGCTCCAGCACCATTTCCGATACACGCGTATGGTGCTCCGGCATCTCGTCAAACGTAGAGTAGATGACCTCGCCTTGGATGCTGCGCTGCATTTCTGTTACCTCTTCCGGCCTTTCATCAATGAGCAGCATCATCAGCGTCACCTCCGGATGGTTGATGCTGATGGCATTGGCCACCTGTCGCAAAATGGAAGTCTTTCCTGTGCGAGGCGGCGCTACGATCAACCCGCGCTGTCCTTTGCCGATGGGGCATATCAAGTCAATGATGCGCAGGATCAGCACATCCTTCATCTCGGAATTTTCCAGCGTCAGCCTTTCGTTGGGGATGATGGGCGTCAATTCCTCAAACGGCGTTCTTGCCGCTGCCTTATACGGCGGCTCTTCGTTGATAAGGTCTATATACAGCAGCGCCAGGCGCTGATCTCCGTCCGGGCCAGCTGGCCGGGTACGCCCCTTGATTTGATCCCCGGTAGCTAAATTAAATTTTCGAATCTGTGCAATGGAAACATATACATCCCGCTGGCCAGACATCGGATCCATCGGCCGGATAAAGCCGTAGCCATCCGGCAAAATTTCCAAAACACCCTCGCATTGTCCACAGTCTCCGGAATCCAGCATTTCCTGAATGGCGCTATCCAGCGGCTCATCGGTGCTTTGGTAGCGCATCGCGCTGGAACGCTTATGCGGCCGTTTGATGCCAAAGCAGTTGCTTTTCTGGTAACTCGGCCGGGCTGCCTTTTCTTCCACCTTGGCAGCTTGCGCCTCGGTGGGCTCTATCTCGTGCGCTGCCTGCGCTTTGGGGGGGCGTCCTCTTCTTTTCTTCTCAGCCGGCGCTTGTTCCGTCTGTTCCTCCTTTTTCTCCTTTGGCGGACGGCCCCGGCGTTTTGGCGCTTCAGCAGTTGCTTGCTCCGGCAACGATTCCAAATGCTCTGGGCATTTCAGCATCTCCTCTACCAAAGGTGCTTTTCGATAGGAATACACATCCTTCACGCCCATAGCCGATGCCAGCTTTCTCAATTCTACCAAACTTTTTTTCATATATGCTTCATAGGTCATCATATGGCCCTCCCAAATTGGATAAAAAGACAAAGAAAGAAAAGAAAAACATGAAAAAAACAAAATAAAATGGATCTCGTCGTTCTTTGATTCTATTATTATACCTTATCGGTAGGTTTTCGGTCAATGTCAGATCGTCCCGAATCCACGGTGCTTTCTGTCATCTTCATGTCTTTTCCCTGCAAACGCTCCCCCTCGGTATAAATTTCCTTGCCTTGTTTCCCATGAGGATGGGCAATTCACTTTTCCCGGCCCAGAAAAAAACAACGGCAGGCCTCTGCCTGCCGCCGTTTATGTTTGTACCCCAAACCGTTTATCGTGTTTTTCTTCCCCTTATTTCAGGGTAATGTCTGTGCCTGTCGGCACCACATGGATCCAGGTGTTGCCGGGCTGCAAAACGATTTCGTTGCCGTCCGCATCCTTGTAAACCGTCTTTGCCTTTACGCTGTCCTTGCTCCAGGTTCCCTCTGCGTATTTGCCGTTGATGGCATATACAATCTTGCCGGAACCGCCTGCTACATCTGCCAACTGTCCATTTACATTTTCATCATGATAATTGGTAAATTGGAAGATTAGGTTCTTTACTTCTACTACCTTTTTGGTATCGGAATCCCTATGTTCCTTCCCATTCACCTTTCTCTTGTAAGTCTGCGTCTCGCTGTCATACGTATATGTCAGGTTTCCGCCAAATTTTAAGGAGATTTCCTGCGCCTGATTGGCCAGCGCCACTTCGGAATCAAACTGGAACGCACGCACCGTAGGCGTAAAATCGATCATCGCACGGGCCTTTTCGGTATACAGGCAGGCATTGTGCGGCGCGCTGCGGGAGCTTTCCCGATAGTACGCCTCCGTTTCCGTTAACCCATCGCAGCGAGCCTGGAACAGGTCGTTTCTCTCCATATAATTGTATACATTGAGCTTATCGCCAGATTCGCTGGGGCCGCCGAAATGGCAAAATACGCCATCATATTCCGAAGCCAACGCCGTAAAATACTGCCGTGCGCTGCGCACAGGACCGATGACGTCCGGCATATTACTATTCCAAACGCCCATCAACCGCGTGATGCCGCCTTCCACCTCACACTCGTACATGATATCCGCCGCCTGGATGCCTTCCTGCAGCCGCGCCGCTTCGCTGTTGTCGATCATCGCGATCACGGGCTTATACTCAGAGATCGTCTCGCTGCCGTTCAACGGGTCGCGTCCCGTGCTCACAGCGGTCTGTGTCGGCGCCGCCCCAGAGGGCTGCGGTTCCTCCTTTTTGCCACAGCCAGCCGCCAGCGGTACGATCATACACACTGCCAGCATAATGCCGATTAGCTTTTTCATGGCCATTGCCTCCTCACACATTCTCTGCCTTACAGGCCTTCTTGTTGTTTTTTTACCGATTGATTATATCACATGTTTATCAGAATGCCACATTATTTCAACAAAAACACACCTTTTTCACCTCTTATTTAGGGAATAGCCCTGGGATATGCTGACATTTTGGCAGGAAAAATTCCCTTTCCGTTCCATACCTGATATAATAGAAAAATAATATGCTCGTTGGAAACCCTGCCCTTTGCAGGATCTTTCATCCATAGAGCAGGCGTTAGGGGGTTCTTTATGAACATCGCATTGATCATGGCCGGCGGTACCGGCACACGCATGAATCATTCGACGCCCAAGCAATATTTATTGCTAAACGGGGCGCCCATCGTTCTCCATACCCTGCGCGCGTTTGAAAGCTGCTCTGCAATCGACGCCATTTGTCTTGCCTGTGCGCCCTCGTATCTGCCGCTGATGCAGCGGATGATCCAGGAACATCATTTAACCAAAGTGCGCTATTTTGCTGAGGCCGGCAAAGATCGCCGCCTTACCTCTAAAAATGCGGTGGAGGCTATGGCTCCGTTCTGTGCGCCGGAGGACATACTGCTGATCCACGACGCCGTCCGCCCATTTGTCACCGAGCGCATCATTCTGGAAAACATCCGTATGGCGCGGGAATACGGCGCTGTTTACACCGTTTATCCTGTCCAGGATACCATTGTGCAGAGCCTAAACGGCAAAGAGCTGTCGGATATCCCTGATAGGTCCGCGCTGTATTTGGGGCAGACGCCCCAGTCTTTCCGTTGCTCCCTGATCCAACAGGCCCACCAGCGATATGCAGCGCAAACATCGCCCGCCCCTGTCACAGACGACTGCTCGCTGGTTCTTCAAATGGGGCATCCGGTGTATCTTGTTTCCGGTTCCAAGACCAATATCAAGATCACCACGCCGGAGGATATGGAAATCGCGCGATTTTTTGCGCAGAAATTTTCCTTTGCCGAATCAAACGCAGTGGATTCGGGAAGCATCAAACATCATGATTTATCGAGAGGGGATGCCAGCTAATGCAGACGCCTTTGACCATCGGACAATTCAACGATGGATATTTACCCGTTACCGACGGCGTTGTTACCGTGGTACGCAATTATGCGTACTGGCTCAATGAAAAATACGGCAAATGTGTCGTCTATGCCCCCAATGCCAAGCATTATCAAAACGAAGAGTCCTTTGACGTGCAGCCTTATCTATCCATGCCGATTCCCGGCCGTAAGCCCTATCGCCTGGGCTTCCCCGTATTTGATGCCAGCTATCGCAGGCAGGTGGACAGCATGCAATTTGATCTGGTGCATTCCCATTCCCCGTTTTCTGCCGGGTCTGAAGCGTTGCGCGTGGCCAAAAAGCAGCATATCCCGCTGGTCGGTACCTTTCACAGCAAATTCTACGACGATTTTGTGCAGTATTTCCACAGCGACCATATCGCGCGGGCGGGTGTCAACCTTGTCATTAAGTTCTTTCAGAAGTGCGACAGCGTCTGGACCGTCAGCGACGCTACCGTGGAAACGCTCCGTGAATACGGCTATCAAGGCCCCATCACCGTGATCAACAACGGCACGGACCTAGCCGCCCCGGAAACGCAGGCAGAGATCGACGACGCCAAACAGCAAGCAGAGGCGCTCTGCTCTCTCCGCCCGGATCAGCCGTTGTTTGTCTTTGTCGGCCAGCATATTTGGCAAAAAAATGTGCGCTTAATCTTGGAAGCTGCCGAACAGCTGCGGCACATCGAGCCGGATTTCCGTTTGGTCTTTGTTGGCACGGGATATGCACAACACGATATGCAAGCGTTTATCGATGAACATGCGGGCATGGCGCAGCAGGTTTCCCTCTTGGGAACCATCCAAAATCGCACCCTGCTCTCTTATCTGTATTTGCGTGCCAGCGCCTTTGTTTTTCCCTCCGTATACGACAATGCGCCCCTTGTCGTTCGGGAGGCGTCTGCCATGGGGGCTCCCTCCATTTTGATACAGGGCAGCACCGCAGCGCAGGGTGTAGAGGATAAGGTCAACGGATTTTTATGTCAAAACAGTGTAGAAAGCCTGCGAGATACCATGCTCTATTGTCTGCAACATCCTCAACAGGCGCAAGAAATCGGAAAAAAGGCCCAGAAAACGTTGGCCAAATCCTGGTCCATGATCGTGGATCAGGTGTATGAGGAATATCTTCGTATCATCGAAAACTATAAAGCAAAAAACCAATAAAAAAAGTGCGTACCACGCACTTTTTTCTCTAGTTTAAAGAATGCCTACCAGGCGCAAAATCGTCCACCCAAAGCCGAATATCGTAACCAATAGCGAGATCACGCCCACCGGCAGCGTCCATTTGAGCTTTGGCACTTCCTTCATCAGCTTTTCGTCCGCCTTTGTCTTGGCCCTGCGGTTTTCGCTGCTCCTGCGCCGCTCCTGTTTTTTTTGCTCTTGAATCTGAAGCGCTTTGATCTTGATATAATGGTTAACCACAATGATGTTAACGGAGTATACGATCAATCCCAGCAGACCGATCCAAACAGAAAGATGCATCCCCAAAAATACCATAGATATGGCACCGCCTTTTTTGTTCTCTTAAGTCTTAATGATAAGGCATAGAGGGGCGGTTTGCAAGTAAAGATTTGCTGCGATCCACGTATAGAGCGCACAAGAAAAAAAGCAGGAAGCCCTGCTTATTTTCCCTCTACATAGGCGATGGGATCTTTTGCCACGCCCTTTACGCTGACGCCAAAATGCAGATGCGCCGGATCGTTGGCGGTATTGTTGGCGCTTTTCCCGACCTTGCCGATGACATCGCCTTTTTTCACCTGCTGACCCTTTTCGATGGATTCCGGAGCCTGTAGGTTCCCATACGTGCTTTTTACCTCATTAGCATGCTTGATGACGATGGTATATCCTGTTTCTGCATTGTTTTCCACAGATTCCACCGTGCCATCCATCATGGCCACTACATCCGTGCCTTCCTCCGCCTGTATATCTGCTGCCTTATGCACCATCCAGGCGTTTAGTGTTTGGAAGTATACCGGATCCTCCGCGCTAAACGGGCGCAGCACCTCGCCCTTGACCGGCATCGTCGGCTTTACGGCTACCACGTTCTGTTTTGCCTTGGGCGTTTCGGTAGGTGCCGGCGTGGTTGTGGGCGTCGCCGTCGGCGTGGGCGTTGCTTTTGCAATTTCATTTAAGCGGTCCATCTCCTGTTGGAGCGTCGTCCCGTTGTTTTGATTGGCCGCCTGGGCGGAGGCAGTCGGCGTCGGCTGTGCGGCGGTATCGCCGCTGCTGCCCAGCGTGAAGTACGCCGTTACGCCAATGAGCGCCAGGCATACGAGCATAACCAGATAAATGCCGTTCTTATCCATGAATGCGGCCAGCTGGGAGCGCTGGCGGATCGGGCCCCTGTCATTGCGTCTGAAATTTCGGTTATCCATGTTGATTCCTCCTTTAACGCTATTGTTGCCGCGTCAAAGCAGGCATATACACATGGATTTATTTTTTCAAGGCTTTTCCATTTGTGCCAATGTGACCCCTGTATAATAGTGCGTTAAAATCTCTTCATAATTTTTCCCCTCTTTGGCCATGGCGTTTGCGCCTACCTGGCTCATGCCTACGCCGTGCCCATAGCCCTTTGTGGTAATCTGCACATTTTCCTCATCAAAGGCAAAGGTAAAATCTGTAGAATCCAGTGTAAACAGCGCGCGGATCTGTTTGCCGGTAAATTTCGTCTTGCCAATTTCCACCGTCTGTACACGGCCCGATGCCGTTCTTTGATACGCGCCCACCGATTCCGCAATATTTTTTTCCGTAACCTCCGCCTTTTCATCCTCCTCCATCAACTTTTTCACAAATTCCTGTTTGGAGATGCTGATGGTCCTCTGATAGCGTGGCGCGGATTCCTCCCCCGGGCTGTCTACCCCGCGCAAATAGGGTAATGCATTTTTATAAACGTTTTCCACATCCTCTGTGCGCCCGCCTGAGGTAGAATGAAACAGCGCCACAATGGGCGCACCATCGTATTCCAGCACCATTCCCTTTGTTTCTTCCACAGCCTGGCGGAGCTTTGCTTCGTTTTTCTCAAACGATTTTCCCCATTTTTCCCGTCTGCCCGCTTCGTCGCAAAACGCTTGGCAGTGCCCGCTGTCCGTACAAATGACAGCCTCGCTTCTATCGCATCCGTTGCCCAGCATCTTATCATAGGTATAGGTGCGGGCCGCTACTGCCTGCGCTTTCAGCGCTTCCGGTTCATAGCTCACTGGCATCTCCGCCGATACTACGCCGACAATGTATTCCTCCAGCGGCATTTCCAGCACCTTGTTATCATGTGCCGTATCCAGCACTTTGATGTTTTCGCTTACGATTTTATTTTGCTTGGGCGCCAAAAGATCCAGCGGCCAAAATGATCCGTCCTCTTCCGATGTGCTCATCCAGCAGGACAGCGCAATGACTGCTAAAACGCCCAGTACCCAGCGCTGCGCCCTCGCCTTTGCCGTACCTTTCGGGCGCGGCGTATGCTTTCGCCGAAGCGGCCGTCGCTTCGGTCGAATTTGTCTTTTCCTTTGCTTATATGCGATCCCCTTATGCTTCATGGCACAGCCTCCCTGTGCACGTTTATGCATGGGAAAAACAAAAAAGAACCCCGCCCGTTCGGTTGACAAATCCCCCTACGCCTAGGTACAATAAGGAATGGTTTTGTGCACCTATAGCTCAGTAGGATAGAGCGACCGCCTCCTAAGCGGTAGGCCACAGGTTCGAATCCTGTTAGGTGCGCCATATCGGAGCGGAATCAATCGTTCCGATTTTTTATTTCTCTGATGGCCATTTCTTTGCGCTGTTCAGCTTTGGCCACCGTTGCCTGCAATTGTGGCTTACTTGTTGCTCTTTTTTTAAGAATTGGTTAATTTTTTATTCTCGTTTTTCTTTTGTGGTAGAATAATTTTTATTCATATTCAACAAAGAAGGGGGATACGGCATGAGCCAAGACGATATTTCCCGGCTCCATCCAAATCCAGAAGAGGGGCTGTCCGACGAACAAGTACAACAACGAATTCGTCAGGGATTGCAAAATCAGGCGCCTCCGGCCATCAGTAAAACCATCGGTCAGATTTTTAAGGAAAATATCTGTACCCTATTCAACTTATTTAATGTATTGATTGCATTGGCCTTGGCGCTGGTGGGCGCCTGGTCCAACATGGTATTTATCCTTATCATCGCGCTCAACACCTGTATCGGCATTGCACAGGAGCTACATGCCAAGCGTTTGGTAGACAAGCTCTCCCTTTTATCCCGTCCTACCGCCCATGTAATGCGCGAGGGAAAAGAACAAGAAGTTTCCGTCAGCGACCTGGTATTGGATGATGTGTTGATTTTGCAGAGCGGCCAACAGATCTGTGCCGATGCCACTTTGCTTTCCGGCCAAATCGAAGCCAACGAAGCACTATTGACGGGGGAATCCGATCCCATCCATAAAAATCCCGGGGATACAGTGCTATCCGGCAGCTTTGTCATCAGCGGCAAATGCGCGGCGGTGGTAGATCATGTTGGGGCGGAAAACTACGCCACAAAACTTTCTGCCGAGGCCAAAAAGTTGAAAAAGCTTCATTCTGAGCTGATGACTTCCATGCAAAAGGTCACTCGCTTTACTGGCTTTTTCATTGTGCCGCTGGGCATAATTCTGTTTTTAGAGGCCATTTTGCTGCGGCAAACGGCCCTGCCGGATGCGGTGATTTCCACCTCTGCCGGGCTCCTGGGTATGCTGCCAAAAGGGCTTGTGCTGCTCATCAGTATTTCCCTGGCCGTGGGCGTAATCCGCTTGGCCAAAAAACAAATTTTGGTACAGGCCTTGTTTTCGCTGGAAACGCTGGCCCATGTAGATGTGCTTTGCCTGGACAAAACCGGCACGCTCACCGAAGGCAATATGCAGGTGGAGGCCGTGCATCCCCTATGCCAAACGCCCCCTGTACCGGTGAAAAAGATGATCGGTTCCTTTTTGCAGCACACCGACGATAACAACGCTACCTTTCAGGCGCTAGACCGCTATTTCCCGAAAAGCAACACCTACAGCCCTACGGATAAGATTGCCTTTTCCTCTCAGCGCAAATGGAGCGGTATGACGTTTGGCGATCATGGCACTTTGGTTTTGGGCGCCCCCGAGCGCCTGTTGTCCGAAGCGCTGCCAGCCTCTCTCATGCAAGAGGTTGAAAATGGGGCGCGTGTGCTCATTGCAGGCTGGACCCCGCAACCCATTGCCATAGATCAGCCGCTTCCGCCGTTGACGCCGCTTTGCGCCATCGTCATTTCGGATGTCATTCGCAAAGGCGCCCGGGAAACCCTGGCCTATTTTCAGCGCGAAGGAGTGGATGTAAAGGTCATTTCTGGCGACAACCCGACAGCCGTTTGCGCCATTGCCAAGCGGGCCGGCCTTGCCAACGCCTCCTCTTTCATCGATATGACGGGCATAGATACACCTGAAGAGATTGCCCGGGCTGCGCGTACTTACACCGTTTTCGGCCGTGTTACCCCCGCGCAGAAAAAGCAGCTCGTACAGGCCCTGCAGGCACAAGGGCATTCCGTTGCCATGACGGGCGACGGTGTGAACGACATCCTAGCCCTGCGCGAAGCGGATTGTAGCATCGCCATTGCCGAAGGCAGCGACGCTGCCCGCCAGGTTTCTCAGCTGGTACTGCTTCACTCCGACTTTACCGCCCTGCCCAGCGTTTTGTTGGAAGGACGCCGCGTCGTCAACAATATCACGCGGGTAGCAGGGGTCTTTTTTGTCAAAACCCTTTATTCGCTGATGTTGTCCCTAATCTGTGTTTTCGGCAACATACCCTTCCCCTTTGCGCCGATCCAAATCACGCTGATCGATCTTATCATCGAAGCGTACCCGTCCTTCTTCCTCTCCTTTGAGCCGGATGGGCGGAGGATCAGTGGCACCTTCCTGGGCTCCGTACTGCGGCGTGCACTGCCCAACGCCTTGGCCGTGGTCTGTACTGTCATGGCCGCATATATATGGACGCCTTCTCTTGGCTTTACTGCCGATCAGACAACGCTACTTATGTATCTGCTTGTTGGCACAGTGGGTTGCATGGCGGTATGTAAAGCCTGCTATCCTTTCAATGTGCTGCGTCTGTTTTTAGCCTGTACCGTTCCTATCGGCTACTTTGCCGCCGTGATTATATTTCATGGCATGTTGGATCTTACAGCGCTCTCCGCTGTGCTCTACCAGCCCTGGGCCATATTGGCGGCCTGTGCGCTTATATTAGAGCGTATCTTTTCCAAATGCCTGGCCAATGTATCATTCAAGCATCTATGAGTTTGGCTTTTATAAGCGCTGGTAAATTCTGCCAGCGCTTTTCTTTTTAGATGCCAGACATATTTCATGATTTTTTATCATTTCACCTTTGCTTTCTGCTCTTAACCGTATGGGAAAAAAACAGAATTCACGCTCTTTTTGTCTTCCCTTCTTCTTTATTTTCCGTGGTTTTATGCGTACAATCCCCTTTTTATTTCGTCAAAGATTTCAAAATTATGAATATTGTGTTAAAAGAGGGGTTCCTTGGGCATACTGAGAATCGTTCAAGCTGTATGGCATCCAAGGCCCTTGGCCCATACGTAAAAGAAAGGAAGTATCATGCAAATACGAATTTGCCAAACACCTTTGAAAGCAAGATGTGCACGCGCACATGAGGTGATCTTATGAAGTGGTTGGCTACCCTTTTGATTGTAACGCAACTTTGTTCCCAGGCTGTATCCATCGCAAAGAACCAGGAACAGCCTGCAGCGCCCGCGGCAGCCGTGGCAACACAATCGCCGGCTCCTACCCCGGAACCGACGCCGGAGCCAACGCCAGCCGCTACGCCAACGCCAACAGAAACGCCGGCCGCTACGCCGGAAACGAAAAAGGAGACGCCAAAGCAAGAATCCAATACGCCGCAGGCGTCTGCACAGCATACGACGCGCAAAGGCGTTTCCTATACTGATGAGGATGTTGAGGAGCTGGCTCGCATCATCTTCTGGGAGGCTGGCAGCGAAAGCGAAAGAGGACAGATGGCCGTAGCAGAAGTAATTCTAAACCGTGTTCAACACGATGCATGGCCGGATACCATTCAAGGCGTAATCTACCAGTCCTCACAGTTTACGCCCACCGAGGATCCCGCCTACAAAACGCGTCCGATAGACGACCGATTCTATACGATTGCTACGCGCGTTTTGGAAGGGGAAAGCGTTTTATGCTGCGAAAGCGTCACGTATTTTAGCCGCGGCAAATCAGATTATATGGCGGATCCCTTTAAGATCGGGCGCCATTGGTTTGGGCATTATAAGCAGTGTACCAAATAAGCCTCAAAGCAGACCCAATTGGGTCTGCTTTTTTTAGTATCAGAACCTTTAAGTGCACAGCATACGCCGCCATCGAAATCCCAGATACCACAAAAATTTTTTATCATTTTATAGCGACTCGTTCCCCGATCAAATTTCCAAATTTTTGCCTACAATCCTAGATTTTTCGTACTATTATGCAGAAAATATAAGAAACATTTATGTTTGTATATGAAAATATTTTTCCTTGAAAAAGAAAAAGTTCGTACTGGACATCATATCAATTTTTTTTTATTATTTGGGCATAGATTGGACCCTCGGATAGACAAGATTCCCTTACACCTTTTGGCAATTGCTTCGATCATTACCCCCCGAACCTTGCCACCATTGTATGTCCCGCTAGGGCTAATCTATCACCGAATATAAAAAAGCACTGCCTGCACAGTGCTTTTTTATATTTCTGCAAGATTCTTATCTTTTCGTCTTTAGTTCTAGTTTTCCACAGCCTTTATGCCGCTTATCTACGCACTTTGGCCAAGTTTATCCACAGTTTCCACAAGTTTTTTTGAAAACTGTGGACAACCATTCGCCTTTTGCTTTGCTTCTTGTCCGTCTTTTTTTGAATTTTTGTGTTTTTTTCCGTTTATGATTTATTGCGTCCGAACATGTCAAACTGCCTTGTCATGCCCTGAAAAGTGTACTATGCTATGCAAAAATTCAATCTTCTTTTTCTATTTTTAATTCCCTTTCTATTTTGTAGATTTCTTTGTTTTAGAGATAAGTTCGTATTCTTTTGTATTACCTTTTTGTGTTTTTTCGTATCCGTATTTTTCCATGATGATCAAAGCTATTTTCTTTTAGCAGTTGTTTCAGTGTATTTTGCTGTCTCTGTTCCGGCCAAAGGAGGGGTGTTGGGAAGAACAGAACCACCATTTGCTCCAATATGCACACATTTATAGGGGATACTCATGGAATTATCTATTTTTCAAGCTACCATCCTTGCTGCCTATTATTGGTTTGCAGCAACACGTATTGTATATAGTCTGATCCATATTCTCCGCGGGCCCTTGATGACCTCGCTGTTCTGCGGCATCGTCTTGGGCGATGTGCCCACCGCAATCATGATCGGCGCCATGATCCAACCCATGTTTTTGGCCTTTACAGGGGCCGGCGGCACCGTTGTTTGGGATGAGGCCGCCGCTACCATCGTTGGCTGTACGGTCACGATTCTAAGCGGTATCGAGCTTTCCCAGGCCGTTACCATTGCCGTTCCTGTCAGCCTTTTGTGTGCACAGCTGCATACCATCCGCCGTATCGTCATGGTATATCCGGTACAGAAGGCGGATAAGTATGCCGAAACCTGTAACATCCGCGGCATCACCTTCATGGCGTTCTGGTGGCCGCAGATCATCAAGATCTTTATCTACGCAATCCCCATGTTCTTTGCCCTGCATTTCGGCGCCGAGGCAATGAGCACCTTAATGAACAGCCTGCCCACCTGGATTACCAATGCGCTGGGCATCACCGGCAAGATCCTGCCGGCACTTGGCTTTGCCATGACCATCAATGTCATCGGCCGTCCGCAATTCCTGCCGTTTTTCCTAGGCGGCTTTTTCCTGGCACAGTATTCCGGCATTGGCGGGATCCCATTGGCGCTCTCCGGTCTGTTTGTGGCTTTCCTATATTACCTGATTCTACAGGCTACTTCGCAGGAAGACCCGGCGATGGACAACGGCAGCCGGGAAGCCATTGAGGCCGACGAGCAAGGGCGGCATCTTTTGACCAAGCGCGACGTGAACAACTTGGTCTTCCGTTGGCAGATCATGGCAGAGGTACCAAATTCCTTTGCCCGTCTGCAATCGCTATCGTTCTGCGCTGCTTTCATTCCAATTCTCAAAAAACTATACGGCCATGATCCTGAAGAGCTGTCTGCGGCGCTGGCCCGCCACCTGACCTTTTTCAACACCGAAGGGGTATGGGGCTCCGTCGTACACGGCATTGTCATGGCCATGGAAGAGCAGCGCGCGCTGGGGGCTCCGGTTCCCACCGAGGCAATCAACGGCATCAAAGCTGGCTTGATGGAGCCGTTTGCCGACATTGGCGATACCATCAACTGGTCTACCATGAAGCCGCTATTGATCATGCTCGTGCTTCCTCTGGCAGAAAGTGGATCGTTTCTAGCGCCAATTATCTATGCAGTGCTTTTGGCGGGCATCACGATTGCAGAAAATTATTTCTTTGTGCACATCGGCTACCGCATGGGAACAGAGGCCGCTGTTACCATCCTGGAAGGTGGTATGATCAACAAATTCATCTCCTGCGCGTCTGTACTGGGTATGTTCATGATGGGCGGCCTTTCCGCTTCCATGGTCAATGTATATACGACTGTACAGATCCCAACCTCTGGCACGCCGATGAGCGTTCAGACCGATATTTTAGACGCTGTAGCGCCTGGGCTGATGACGCTGGCTACCGTTCTGCTGGTGTATAAATATCTGCGCAGTGGCCACAGCATGATGAAAGCGACATTCTGGCTGCTGGGCATTGGGCTCGTGCTGGGGGCCATAGGTATTTTGGGGGACGGCGGTTTTCTGCTCCAACCTCTGGCTGCCCCCGCCGCTTAAACCCATCAAAAATATTTCGCATTAGCCCATTTAAATATAGAAAAAAGGCTCTGTTAAACAGAGCCTTTTTTCTATATTTGTATGCTATTCTGGGTTCATTCAGTAACATCCTAGTTCCTTTATTCATTTTTTGTATCCAAAAAACATATAGATAATGTAGCCCACGATTTCTAGGGCCATTTGTCAACAATGGTTCTTTATTCAAGTCCTGTCTCTGCTCCAGATGAAAGGAGGGAAGCGTACAGAGCAGAAACTGTACGAACGAGTTAGCAATGACGACGATTGCTATACCAGTAGGGGGTTACTCATGGAACTATCTATTCTTCAATCAGTCATCTTGGCGCTCTATTATTGGGTTTGTACATTCGGCGCAATTTACAGCTTGACACAGGTCTATGCCAAACCGTTGTTCGTAGCGTTGGTTTGCGGCATCGTCCTGGGCGACGTACCCACAGCTATGAAAATCGGCGCATCGATCCAACCCATGTTCCTGGCCTTTACAGGGGCCGGCGGCACCGTTGTTTGGGATGAGGCCGCCGCTACCATCGTTGGCTGTACGGTCACGATTCTAAGCGGTATCGAGCTTTCCCAGGCCGTTACCATTGCCGTTCCTGTCAGCCTTTTGTGTGCACAGCTGCATACCATCCGCCGTATCGTCATGGTATATCCGGTACAGAAGGCGGATAAGTATGCCGAAACCTGTAACATCCGCGGCATCACCTTCATGGCGTTCTGGTGGCCGCAGATCATCAAGATCTTTATCTACGCAATCCCCATGTTCTTTGCCCTGCATTTCGGCGCCGAGGCAATGGGCACCTTAATGAACAGCCTGCCCACCTGGATTACCAATGCGCTGGGCATTACCGGCAAATTGCTGCCGGCGCTGGGCTTTGCCATGACCATCAACGTCATCGGCCGCCCGCAATTCCTGCCGTTTTTCCTGGGCGGTTTCTTCCTAGCCCAGTATTCCGGTCTCAGCGGCATTCCGCTGGCATTGTCCGGCTTGTTTGTAGCTTTCCTCTACTACCTCATTCTTGAAGTCGCTGATAAGGGGAAAAAAGAAGCTATGGATGAGGGAACGCAAGCCGCTGTAGAAGCTGACGAGGAAGGCAAAAAGCTGCTTACCAGCAAAGACGTAACCAACCTTGTCGTTCGATGGAACTTCTATTGTGAATGTTCCAACTCCTTTGCTCGTTTGCAATCTCTAGCATTCTGCGCCGCATTTATCCCGGTCTTGAAAAAGCTTTACGGGCATGACCAAGAAGAATTTTCCGCAGCGCTGACCCGCCATCTGATGTTCTTCAACACAGAGGGGATCTGGGGCTCCATCATCCATGGCATCGTGTTGGCCATGGAAGAGCAGCGCGCCTTAGGAGCGCCCATCCCGACGGAAGCCATTACCGGCATCAAAGCCGGCTTGATGGGACCGTTTGCCGGCATCGGCGATACCATCGACTGGTCTACCCTGCGTCCGTTGCTCATCGCCTTGGTTCTACCCCTGGCAGAAAACGGTTCGTTCCTGGCACCCATCATTTACGGTATTTTATTGGGTGGTATTACCTTTGCTGAAAACATGTTCTTCGTGAAAACCGGTTATCGCATGGGTACGCAGGCTGCCTTGTCCGTTTTGGAAGGCGGCGCTATCAACAAGTTCATCTCCTGTGCGTCTGTACTGGGTATGTTCATGATGGGCGGCCTGTCTGCTTCGATGGTCAAGGTATATACCAGCGCACAGATTCCGACTGGCGAAGGCACCGTGATGGCCATCCAGGGCGACATTCTGGACGCGGTTGCGCCCGGGTTGCTCACATTGTTTGCAGTGTTGATGACCTATCGGTATCTGCGCAGTGGCCATAGCATGATGAAAGCCACGTTCTGGCTGCTGGTCATCGGCCTGGTGCTGGGTGCGGTTGGTATCATCGGCGACGGCGGCTTCCTGATCAAACCGATCATGGATCTTTCGGCAGCTGCCTAATGTAAAAATCTCTTTCTTAAAAAGCCCTTCCCATGGGCGGGCTTTTTTATTTTTTATAATATGTAAAAAAAATGCTTGCATCTTGACAGAAATATGATATACTACATAAGAACATCAATGTTCTTATATAATTATCAATATATTTAGGGATTCATTTGTTTTTATGTATATTAAGTTGTAGGCATTCGACTTTATATAGATTATTCGCTGTATTGCTCCAGCGTAAGGAGGGATGTGTTGTTGAGCAAACCACTCCATGAACCATTATTTTAGCCTATTAGGGGGATTATTTATGTCTATATCTATTATGCAAGCTGTCATACTAGCTTTATGGTATTGGGTGACCACCTGGTCTATCGGCTATACCTGGGGGTCTGCTACATTCGGCGATGCGTTGGTAACCGGCTTGGTAGTCGGTATCGTCATGGGCGATGTGCCCACCGCTATGAAATGCGCCGCTGTCATTAAGCCGATGTTCCTGGCCTTTGCGGGCGCGGGGGGCGGCATTGTTTGGGACGAAGCTGCTGCTACCTTGGGCGGTATCTCCGTAACGCTCGTCAGCGGTTTGGATGTATCGCAATCCGTTACCATCGCTGT
>ERZ827181.1345-NODE-1345-length-27060-cov-6.154897_pt1 | contig 27060 bp, 17 predicted proteins | sample MGYA00519778_ERZ827181 | MGnify/ENA primary metagenome ERZ827181 (study PRJEB31778, sample SAMEA3449273) | human gut metagenome | biome: human gut; feature: human-associated habitat; material: faeces | place: United Kingdom | collected 2010/2012 ...
TCAATTTGGAACAAAATCCCTCGCTGACCGCTCTTGCAATTTAATCAGAGGTTCCCTAGGGTATTTCAGCTTGTTGAAAAATGTCCTTCCGGATCTTTTTCTGCCAGGCTGCAGTCTGTTTCCTCATTTCTGTGCTTCATACATTATTAAAGCGTAATTCCAGCCGTGTGTCAACCTGCAAACGGCCGCAAATGCGCAAAAAACCGCTGCAAAATGGAGCACATTTTGCAGCGGTTTGTTGAATTTTGGATCAGAGGGCGCGAAAGATCAGTAGGAGCAGGAAGCCCATCAGCAGCAGGATGCCCAGACAGAGCGGAACGATCGTAAGCAGGGCGCTGAAGATCATCGTGGAGATATCGTGCTTTTCCAGCGGGATGCCCTCCTCCGGCGCTTCCTCGGACTCACCGCTGCGCTCCTTCTGGAATGCGCGGGCCCGGGCGAGCTTTTTGCGGAACATCACGCCGCCCATCAGACTGCGGCGCTCCGGCAGCTCCGGAAACTTCAGTGTTCTTCCCTGCGGCTCGTTCTGCTCGGCGGCCTCAGGCTGCTCGGCGGCCTCAGGCTGCTCGGCATCCTGACGCTCCCCACTGCCCGTCTTGCGCTCACTCATTGGTGTGCAGCTTGTGGTGGCAGGCTACAAAGTGGTTCGGCGTGACCTCCTCCCAGTCAGGGACGACGTGGGTGCAGATCTCGGTGCAGTACTTGCAGCGCGTGTGGAACTTGCAGCCCTTCGGCGGGTTGACCGGACTGGGGATATCGCCCTCGAGCACCGCCAGGTCACGCTTTTCCTCCGTCGTCGGGATGGATTCGAGCAGAGCCTCGGTATACGGATGCATCGGGTGGTCGAAGATCTCCTGTGAGTCGGCAAGCTCGACGAGATTGCCCAGATACATAACGCCGATGCGGTCGGAGATATACTTAACGACCGACAGATCGTGCGTGATGAACAGGTAGGTCAGGTGCTGCTGCTCCTTCAGGTCCTGCAGCAGGTTGATGATCTGCGACTGGATGGAAACGTCCAGAGCCGAAACGGCTTCGTCGCAGACGACAAACTTCGGATGAACGGCAAGGCTGCGGGCAATGCCGATTCTCTGGCGCTGACCGCCGGAGAACTGATGCGGATAGCGATGCAGGAAGTAGGGAGCCAGGCCGCAGTCCTCCATGGTCTGCAGGATCTCCTCATGCATACGCTCGTTGGCCTTCTTGCAGTACTTGTGCGCCAGCAGGCCCTCGCCGATGATGTTAGCGACAGTCATACGGGGATTCAGGGAGGAATACGGATCCTGGAAGATATACTGCATCTGGCAGCGCAGGGTACGGACCTCCGGATAGGTCAGGCGCGCAAGGTCGATGCCGTTATCGAGCAGGGCCTCATGCTTCTGGAACTCGGGATCGGCGGCGTACTTCGCGCGCATGGCGTCGATGCGGGCGTCGACCTTTGCAATCTCGGCGCGGGCGGCCTCGACGAGCTTGTCATGCGCGGCGACCTTCTCAGCCAGCTTGTCAAGCTTGCCCTTGCGGCTGTCATAGCCTCTCTCGCCCGCTTTGAGCTTCGAGAGCTTGAAGGCCTCCTCGTCATAGTTGAGCTTGACGGGGGCGCGCTTCTCGATGGCCTTGTGCAGGTCACAGCAGCGGTCATGGCGCTCGGAGAAGATCTTCATGACCGGGCCGAGGTCCTTGGCGGTGATAAAGCCGCCGATGACATTCACGATGTTCAGATAGGCATCATTTGCAGCCTTCTTCGCAGCCGTGAGATCGTTGTGCATGTGCAGGCGCTTCTGCTCATCGGCAGCATCATAGACCTTCTGCATCTCGTCGCGCTTCTTTTCGAGCGCGGCCATCTCATGCAGGCCGTGGGGCAGATGGCGGATAGTCTTTTCGATATACTCGGGGGCCAGCTCATCACGGGACGCGCCATAGTACATCGTCTTGCCGTCAGTCTGACGGTAGAGCTGCAGCAGCGTGCGTCCGAACGTGGACTTGCCGCAGCCGGACTCGCCGACGAGGCCGACCGTTTCGCCTTCGTAGATATTCAGGCTGATGCCGTCGTTCGCCTTGACGTACAGGCCCTTCTTTTTGCCGACCGGGAAATACTGCCGCAGGTCCGTGATCTTGAGAAGAACATTATTTCTTTCCATGCCGGTCCTCCTTCCGCGGGTAGAAGCAGCGAACCTGCTGCGTCTCGCTGACGTGAATCATCTCGGGCTCCTCATTGAGGCAGCGCTCCGTGGCGTATTTGCAGCGCGGGGCGAACTTGCAGCCCTTCGGGAGCTTGAGGGGGTGCGGCACTGCGCCGGGGATGGCATCCAGACGCGTATGCGTCGGGGTGCTCAGGCGCGGAATGGAGTTCATCAGGCCCTCGGTGTAGGGATGAGAGAACTCAGCGTCCATGAAGATTGTACCGGCGGGCGCCATCTCCACGACCTGACCGCAGTACATAACGGCCACGTCGTCCGCGATCTGGCGGATAACACCGAGGTCGTGGGTGATAAAGATGATCGAGGTGCCGTGCTCTTCCTTCAGATCGTTCATGAGCTTCAGGATCTGCGCCTGAATCGTAACGTCCAGAGCCGTGGTGGGCTCGTCCGCGATGAGCAGCTTCGGCTTGCAGGCCAGCGCCATGGCGATCATGACGCGCTGGCGCATACCGCCGGACAGCTGATGCGGATACTGCTTGGCGACGATGTGCGGATTCGGGATCTTGACATCGGCCAGCATTTCAATGACCTTTGCGGCAGCCTGCTTCTTCGTCATGCCCTGATGGATAATGAACGGCTCACTGACCTGACGGGACACGGTGAAGACCGGGTTCAGGCTGGTCATCGGCTCCTGGAAGATGACGGAGATATCGTTGCCGCGGACGGAGTACATTTCCTTTTCGGAAAGCTGCGTCAGATCGCGGCCCTCAAAGAGGATCTCGCCGCTGTCGATATAGCCGTTGCCGTCGAGCAGCTGCAGGATGCTCATGGCGGAGACGCTCTTGCCGGAACCGGACTCGCCGACAACGCCGAGCGTGCGTCCTGCCTCAACGGAATAGGAAACGCCGTTGACCGCCTTGACAATACCCTTCTTCGTGCGGAAGAAAGTATGCAAATCTTTTAATTCAAGTAATGCCATATCTCTTCCCTCCCTTATTTATCGCGGTCAGACTTCGGATCCATGACGTCACGGAGCGTATCGCCGACGATGTTGATGCAGATACAGGTGATCGCAAGGAAGATCGCCGGGAACAGCCAGCGCCACCAGAAGTTCTTGATGACGGTGGAGTTGTTTGCGCCGTTGAGCATATTGCCCCATGTCGGACGCGGGTAGGTGACGCCGAAGCCGAGGTAGCTCAGCGTGGACTCCGTCAGCATGCAGGTCGCAAAGTCGAGCGTCAGCGTGACGAAGATGACCGAGACAATGTTCGGCAGGATATGGCGGAATGCGATGCGGGACTCGCGCAGACCCATGGCCTTGGCAGCCGTGACATACTCCTGCTCGCGGGCGAGGAGGATCTGACCGCGGACGAGGCGGGCCAGGCCGGTCCAGCTCAGCAGGCCAAGGATGACCATGAGGATGAAGATCTTTTCATTCTCGCTGATGTCCATCTGCGCCATGAGTGCGGACAGGATCATTGCGAACGGCAGGAACGGAATGGCGCCGAAAATCTCGGTGAAGCGCATCAGGAACATATCGACCTTGCCGCCGAAGTAGCCGGAGATACAGCCGATGATGATGCCGATGATCGTGGAGATGATAACGGCGATCGCACCGATGGTCATCGTCATCTTGCCGCCCTGAATGATACGCAGGGCAACGTTCGCGCCGTAGTTATCCGTGCCGAAGAGATAGCCCTTCAGGCCCCACTTGCCCATGAGCTCGTGGTTGGAATCGACTGCGTAGCTCTGGAACGCGCCGCCGAAGATGTCGGACGCGCCCTGTGCGTCGTCGGGGACCTTGCACTGGCCGAGGGTGTTGCTGCCCCAGGAGAACACACGGCCCTCGCTGGTCAGCGCGGTGTAGTGATAGGTGCCGGAGACGATCTTAACGATCTCTTCGCCCTCATGCAGCTTGGGCATGGCCTTGCTGCGCGTGTCAAAGTCGCCGACGAAGCCGACGGTACCGTCGTCGAGCAGGGCGCAGACCGTCTTGCTCGTGGCATAGATGCTCGTGATCTTACGGCCGTTCAGGAACTCGCGCAGGGGAACCGTGGCGGAGTCCATGTTGTCGCGCATCTGATCATACAGGCCGCGCTTGCCGGTGTAGACGGAGTTGCCGTCCGTCACCGCGACGACATAGTTCAGCGTGAAGTCGATATCCGTGAGCTTGCCGTCCAGCGTGGCTACGGTGTCGAAGTTCTGATAGGTGTTCTTGTTGCCCCACATATACAGGGTGCCGTCGTTCATCAGGATGGCCGTGGCCTGATAGCCACAGGTAATCTTCTTGATGTTGGAGGCATCGATGGTGCCGTTGAGGAGCTCGTCCGGCTCGGGAGCGATGTTGGGGTTCACTGCCGGGTCAAAGTAGCCGTACTGGCCGAGCTTGTTTGCGCCCCAGGCGTAGACCTTGCCGTTCTCACCGACGGCAACGATGTGATCGATACCGGCAGCGACCCAGGCGATCTTCTCATTCTGAACCTCTTCCGGGATATCGGCGATGTCAATGCCCGTCGTGCCGAGGCCCGTTGCGCCCCAGACATAGACCTTGCCCGCGTTGGAAAGGCCGACGGAGAAGCTGCCGTAGCTGTCGATCATCTTGATGTCGTTCTTCAGCTCGCTCGGGACGGAGAGCATGGACATCGTGGGCGGCAGGTTGGCCTGCGTGACTTCGGTATAGGTGTCAGTGTAGGTCGTCATGAAGAGCGGGCCGATGAAGACCAGCAGGAACATGGCGATGACCACGCAGAGGGCGCCGACGGCGAGCTTGCGCTCCATAAAGCCGCGAACGATCTGCTTGACCGGGCTGACGATCTCTTCGACGTCGTTTTTGGCTGCGCGCTTGGCCTCGATATCATCGGCCAGGCCCTTGCTGCCGCCAAAGAAGAGGCGGCCGAGCCAGCTGCGCTTCGCGGAGGAATTCTTCTTGCTCATGCTCTTACCCCCTTACTTGTTGACTCTGACGCGCGGGTCGACCAGGCCATAGACAATGTCAATGACAAGATTGCCGAGCAGCGCGACGACGACATAGAACAACTGCATCAGGATCGTAACATCGTAGTCCGAGGTACGCAGGGACGAGATCATGAGCTTGCCCATGCCGTTGAGACCGAACATGTCTTCAAAGATCAGGGAGCCCGCAAAGATGCTGGTGAACCAGCCGACGATCATCGTAACGATGGGGATCAGGGCGTTGCGCCATGCGTGAGAATAGATAACGGTCTTTTCCTTGACGCCCTTGGCGCGCGCGGTACGGATGCAGTCCATGGACAGAGCATCGATCATGGAGGCACGGACGTAGCGCGTCATGCTGCCCAGAGAGCAGAACGTCATGGTGATGAGCGGGAGGGCCAGATAGTACATGCGGTCGGTGAACCACTTGAAGCCCTCGTAGCTGCTGCCCGGTGTCTTCATGCCGCTGGCCGGGAACCAGCCGAGCAGAGCGCAGAAGACCCAGATAAACAGAATACAGATAATGAAGCTCGGCAAGCTGTAGCCGATGATGGTAAAGACCTGTGTGAAGCGGTCGAATTTGCTGTTTTTGCGCACGGCGCAGGCGATACCAAGCGGAATGGTGATGGCCAGCGCCAGAATCGTGGCGAAGATGTTGATGAAGATCGTGTTCTTCATCGGAGCGGCGACAACGTTAACTACATCTTTTTTGTACTGATAGGAATAGCCGAAGTTGCCCTGCAGGAGGCCATTGAGCTTGCCTTCCTTGCCAGTGTAGGGGTTATCCGCATAGGGATACAGGCCGACCCAGCGCAGATAGCGGAGGATCATGTTGTTGGTTTCGGTGCCGTAGCTGATCTGATACATTTCGTACCGTTCCTCGAACCACTTGGCCTGTGCCTCGGCGGACATACCGGCGAGCTGCTGCTTCATGGCGACCTGGTCAGCCTTGGCATCGGTAAAGGCGCGGTTGCTCGGGGTCAGGTTGTAGATCATGAAAATCACGATCGACAGGATAAACAGGACCAGGAACATGTAGCCGATTCGCTTGAGAACGTATTTGAACATAAGGTACTCTCCAGTCTGTCGCCCGCACGACAGTAGATTTGGCAGCGCGGGGGAAGAATCGCCCCCGTTGCCATGACGGGGCAATCTGTTTCTGCGCGGGTCAGGATCAGGCTGCGGCGGGACCGCAAGCCGCGGGGATAGGGTGTATCTGAAAAGCCGCTTCTGCACAAGAGCGGATCCGGGAAGAATGCGGCACTCTACCGGGCTGAACCACAGGGCGGGCTTTCAGATACACCCTATGGATAAACATGCGCGCCAGAGGTGATAACTGTGAAAAGAAGTTATTTGACAGTGCGCCGTGATACACAGGGTTTTGAATCCACAATCACGGGACGGGGGCGAACCCCCATCCCGTGATCTCGGATACTTGATGCGTCAGTCAGGCCTGAGGGCCTGCCGCCATTAGCTCAGCCAGTAGATATCGGCCTCGTCCATCAGATAAGCAACGGAGTTGTTCTCATAGAAGGAGGGATCGATGGACCAGTTGTAAGAGTAGTCGTATGCAGCGGAGGTGAAGCCGGTTGCATAGTTGAAGCAGCTGTACATCGGGGTGCCGGAATAGAAGCCGTACACAGCCTGCTGATAGAACTCGTCGAGCATCGGATTGAAGTCGCCCGTGGTCTTCTGGATCACGATACCGGCAGCGGCGATGTTAGCGCCCTGCTCGAAGTCGGTGACCAGCAGATCGGAGAAGGGGTTATCGGTGGTGCCGTACCAGTTGAGGACCAGCGGCATGTAGTAATCGTCGCCGACCTTCGTGGTCACATAAGCGCCGTCGATGGACTTGTAGGTCTTGTCGTTCTCGTCGGCATACTCAGCCGGGATCTTCTTGTAGCGGACGCCCTCAACGTAAGGCTCGCCGTTTGCATCATAGATCCAGCCGTCAGCCTCGAGGACTGCGATGGCGGTATCGGCAGAGGTGTCGTACGCGTTCAGCAGCATGCCGTTGGCAGCAGCTTCCTTGTACATCCAGGAGACGGCGTAGTAAGCGCCGTCAACAACGCCGCCGTAGCCGCCGGTGAAGGTCTTCGCGAAGGAAGCACGATCCAGGCAGTAGGTGATGGCCTGACGGACAGCAGTGAACTGAGCGGGGCCATAGTCGTTACGGAACTGCAGCTTGCCGTAGCCGGCGCGGCTGTAGTGGGTGTAAACGAAAGCGCCGTTGGAGTTGTCGCAGGCAGCGACAGCCTCGTCGGTCTCGGCACCGCCGGTGATGCCCATGAGGACGTCAACGCCGCCGGACTTCAGATCGTCGAGCTGGGTAGCGGAGACGCTCTTCTTGTAGATGACCTTCGCGATGGAGGGCTTTGCACCTTCGTAGTTGCCGGGGAAGTTCGGGTTCAGGGTCAGGATCGCGGACTTATCGCCCTCGTCATAGGACTCCACAACATACGGGCCGGAGCACGCATAGGTGGTGTCGGTGTTGTTGGAAGAAGCAACGATATGAGCAGCCATGTCGAAGCTGTCGCCGGTCTTGTTGTAGAAGCCGTCGGTGAAGTAGCAGCCTTCGCCGTCGTCAGCGATGTCGTAGTCGCCGCACCACAGTTCCTTGACGAACGGGGAGAAGCCGACATAGCTGATGGCATAGTAGTAGTTCGCATACTCAGGCTTAACGGTGACGGAGAACTGGTTGTCGGCCAGCAGGCGCAGGCCGGCAAAGGTCTTGGAGACGCCGTCGCCCTCGTTGGTGCCGTCGTAAGCGTTGAATTCCTCAAAGCCGACCATCGTCAGGCCGGCCTGGCGATCCTTGCCCTCAGCCTCGGAGGCGACGAGGGTGGAGAAGACCATGGGGAAGTACAGATAGTTCTTCGCGGTGACGGGGGTGCCGTCGCTGAAGAGCAGACCGTCGTTCAGGGTGATGGTGTAGGTGAGGGTGCCATCCTCATTCTCAACCTTGTCAAGCTGCTTGACGACCGTCTTGTTGACCTCGAAGCCGCCTTCCTTGGTGGTGGCGACAGTTTCCAGGCCGTTGATGAGGTTGTCAACGTCAAGGTCAGCAGCACCGGGGTTGGAGCCGCCGAAGGGGGAATAGCGGAACTTGCCGGACAGGTCGGTGGTGTTGCCGATGATGATGTCGTTGTCGGCCTTCTCACTCGTCCAGTCGATCAGAGCCTTTGCCGGGCCCCAGTACGGGTTCGTCGGATGCTCGTCAACGCCCTTGATCTTTGCGTTGTAAACATCGTAGTACTCGTTGCTGTAGAGGGGGATCTCCGGGAGGAGATAGTTCCAACGGGTCATGTAGTACTTCCACCAGGCGGCGTAGACGTCGTCCTCGGTCTCGTACTGGGAGTTCTCGGGAACAGCGGTCTTGTAGACCATTGCCATGGACAGGAAGTCCATGCCGAGCTCATAGGTCTTGCCCTCGTACTCGACGTAAGCCAGACCGGTGGTCGGATCCTCCTGCACGTCGTCGATCGTGACCTTGTCGCCGATCTCGTCGTACAGCTCGGTGTAATCCTTGCCCCACTCCTTGCCGTTCAGGAGCTGTGCAGCGGACGGCTTGTACTCGTCAGCCGGCTGCTCCTGCGTCTCAGTGGGAGTCTCTTCGCTGCCCTGCGTGGGGGCTACGGTTTCCTCGTCTGCCTTCTTGCAGCCGGCGAACACGGTGACGACCATGACCAGAGCAAGAACCAGAGTCAGAAGCTTGAGAAGATTCTTTTTCATTGCGTTACCTCCTACAAAATTTGTATATTATGCTGTGATATTCACAGATAATATCGAGCAAAGCACTTGTGTCCGTATGCGGCGGACAACCCTTGGATGCTTTCTGAAAAGTTTGGTAATACTATAACACAATTCCCTTGCAGAATCAACAAAAAAGAACGAATTTTTTTCCCTTTGAAAATCTTCTGTGAATTTTTATAGCAGACCGGTGGATAATTTTTTTGATTTCATGAAATGTTCACAAGATACGCGCATCCTGACACGACCTGCCGAAAATCACGCTTTCTGTCATCCACCGCTCGGGGACTATGCAAGGTGCATTCAGGCCTCGGCAGGTCTGTTTTCCCGGATCCAGTCGCGGATACCGGAGCCGACCTCGCGGATGCAGCCGTCCTCGTACGGTATACGCAGACCGACGCTTTGGCACAAATCGGCGAACGTCTTTGTTCCTGCCTGGTCGACAAAGGCCAGATATTTCTCCCACGCTGCCTTGCGGTCCTGCAGAGAGAGCATCCAGACCTGGAACGCGACCGTACCTGCCATACAATAATCAATATAGTACAGCGGATTGAGATAAATGTGCGGTTTCCACTGCCAGTGGGCGTAGCGGCCGTAGAAGGGCAGGCCGTCCATGCTCAGCCAGGGGCGGTACTTCTTCTCGAGCTTCTCCCACACGCCGTGGCGCTCATCCGGCGTCAGGTCCTCATTTTCATACATCAAATGCTGGAATTCATCCACCATGCAGCCATAGGGGATAAAATCGAGGCTGTCTTCACAGTGGGCAAGCTCGTATTTTGCCGTTTGCGCGCCGAAGAAATATTTATGATAATCCTGCGTCAGAAATTCCATGCTCATGGAGTGGCATTCGCAGGCCTCGATGGTCGGTTCGCGCAGGTCCGGGTAGATATCGCTGTTCATTGCGCGGTAAAATGCGAAGGCGTGACCGGCCTCGTGGGTCAGCACATCGACGTCTCCGGCTGTGCCGTTAAAGTTCGAGAAGATAAACGGAGCCTTGTATTTTTCAAACATCGTACAGTAGCCGCCGGGGGCCTTGCCCTCGCGGGAGAGCACGTCGAGCAGCTCGTTGTCGTAGAGGAAGTCGATGAATTCCTTCGTCTCCGGGCTGAGCTCCTCATACATTCTGCGGCCTGCGGCGAGGATCTCCTCCGCCGTGCCCTCCGGGGTTGGGTTGCCGTCCGGGAAGCGGAACTTGTCGTCGTAAATGTGCAGGCGGTCGACGCCGATGCGCTTGCGCTGGGCCTCCTTGACCTCCGCAATGACGGGGACAAGATCGTTTGCGATCTGGTCGCGGAAGGCCGCCAGCTCCTTCTGTCCATAGCAGTTGCGGCCGAGGCGGTCATAGCCGAGCTGAATGAAGTTCGGATAGCCAAGCATGCGGCCCTGCGCATTGCGGTTGTGGACGAGCTTGTCATAGATCTCGTCCAGCTCCGCGCGGTTTGCATCAAAGACCTTGCCCTCGGCCTCGTAAGCGGCGCGGCGTACGGCGCGGTCGGCGCTGACCTTGTACTTGCCGAGCATCGGCATGGGCATGGTCTTGCCGTCAAATTCCACGGTCATGTTGGCATAGAGCTTCTGATAGCGGGACGTCAGGCGGTTTTCCTCCTGCATAAGCTCCACAAGCTCCGGCTTGAAGCTGCGGCGGCTGATCTCGAGCTTCAGGAACAGCAGGCTGCCGTAATGGGCCTCCAGCTCCGGGCGGAACTTCGAGTCCAGCATGGCCTCGTTCAGGCGCTGGAAATAGACGCTCAGCTGGGGCCAGCTCTCGTCGAAGAACGTTGACTCGGCGTCATAGAATTCATCGCGCGTGTCGATGGTATGGCGGGCATTGGCAAGGCTTCCCATCGTGTTGAACTCCACGGACAGGTCCGTAACGCGGTCGTACTGCGCGATCTGCTCCTGCGCGCTTTCGGCGGCGAGGAAGGCCTCGGTGCAGGCCGTCAGGTTCGCCTTCATGGCTTCCAGGTCGGGACGGGAATAGGGCATTGCAGAAAACTTCATGGGATCGCTCCTTTCGTATCGTTTGGGGTGTCGCCGGGAGATATTTCTACTCTATAGAGATATGCGCTTCGGGATCCGACGGTTCCAGCAGGCAGAAGCCGCCGCGCATCAGGACGACCTCGCCCGTGGGCGACGGTGCCGCGCTTTCGGCAAAGCGGACGCGGCCTGCAGGCAGGACCCACTCCCCGATGGAATGGTTCACGCACACGACGACGCGCTCGCCTCCAATCGAGCGGGAAAAGGCGATACGGCCGTTTCCGGCGGCCAGCACGCGCAGGTCGCCGCGCCGCAGGGCCTCGCTGCTGCCGCGCAGGGCGGTCATCATGCGGTAATAGGCCCGCAGCTCCTCGTCCTCGTGCCCCCACGGATAGCAGACGCGGCAGAACGGATCCTCAAAGCCCTCCATCCCGGCCTCGTCGCCGTAGTAGATGCACGGCATACCGGGCAGGGTAAACTGCAGGAAGGCCGCCATGCGCAGCCGCATCAGGGCGGTCTTGCGCTGCACCGGCGTCATGCGGCGGTGCGCCCGCTCGTCCTTCGTGCCGCGGAACGGCTCACCCAGCACGGTCAGGATGCGCGGCGTGTCATGCGTGCCGAGGTGGTTCATCACGCAGGAGAGCACCTCAGGCGGATAATTCTCCGCCAGCGTCATCAGGCTTTCGCCCAGCGCCGTGCCGTCATCCGCATCCGTCAGGAAGGCCACGATGGCGTTGCGCCACGGGTAATTCATGACGGAATCCAGCTCGCCGTCGACAAAATAGCGGCGGGAAACGCCATAGGCACGCTTGTTCGACGCGTCCTCCCAGACCTCGCCGAGCAGCAGGCTCTGCGGATCGATCTGCCGCATCCGGCGGCGCAGGCGGCGAACAAATTCATCCGGCAGCTCGTCGACGACGTCAAGCCGGAAGCCATCCGCTCCGAGGCGCAGCCAGTGGGCGATGACGGAGTCCTCATCCTCGATAATATAATTGAGATACGTCTCGTCCAGCTCCTCGACGCACGGGAGCGTGCGGATGCCCCACCAGGCCTCGTAATCGTCGGGATAATGGTGGAAGCGATACCAGCGGCGGTACGGCGAATTCGGGTCGGACGCCGCGCCGTGGCCAAACACATGCTTCGCGTCAAAATAGACGCTGTTGCTGCCCGTGTGGGAGAACACGCCGTCGAGAATGACGCGCATGCCGCGCGCGTGAGCAGCGTCACACAGGGTGCGGAAGTCCTCCTCCGTGCCGAGCATGGGGTCCGGGCGGCGATAGTCGGCCGTGTCATAGCGGTGGTTCGACCACGCCATGAAAATCGGGTTCAGATAGAGAACGCCGACGCCCAGCTCCTGCAGATACGGCAGCTTTTCGCAAATGCCCGCAAAATTTCCGCCGAAGAAATCGTTGTTGCGCACCTCACCGTGCGCATCGGGGCGGTACTCCGGCAGCTCATCGGGGCTTTCATGCACCCAGAACGGCTGGAGCTTGCCGGTCAGGTCGCAGCTCCCGCTGCGGGCGAAGCGGTCGGGGAAGATCTGGTACATTACGGCCCCCGGCGCAAAGTCCGGTACCCGGAAATCGGCGGGAATGACGCTGAGCTGCCACTTCTCCCCCGCCTCCATATTCGTATCACGCCCCTGCCGGAACAGGCGGAAGCTGCCGCCGCCGCGCTTGTCGATGCGGAACCAGTAAAAATGCAGCCCGGTCTCCTGCCGCGTGAATTCCAGACGCCAGAGCTCATAGCCGTCCTCGCCGCGCGAGGCGAAGGAAAACGGCAGCTCGGCGCACACAGCGTGCTCGCTGTCCTCCAGCATCAGGCGGACGCCGGAGGCGCCGACCTCCGTCGGGATGCGGATCTGCAGAACGCAGCACTCCCCCGTCCGGAGCGTTCCGAACGGGGTCTTGTACTGCGTCTGACGGCTGTCAAACAGGATGCGCATCTCAGTCGAGATCCCAGATCTCGTCCGCGTATTCCTTGACGGCGCGGTCCGAGGAGAAGATGCCGGCCTTGGCGATGTTGATGAGGGACATGCGGGCAAAGTGCTGCTTGTCCTGATAGACCGCGGCGACATCGCGCTGCGCGCGGGCGTAATCCTGGAAATCGGCCAGCGTCATATAGGGGTCGGCTGTGCCGAAGCGGTTCGTGAGCAGCGAATCGACCAGATCGTCGAAGCGCTGGCCGAGCACGCCGGACGTGAGCATATCGAGCACGGCCTGCAGCTCCGGCGTGACGAATTCCGTTGGATGGTAGCCGCGCTGCCACAGCTCCTCGACCTCGTGGGCCTTCATGCCGAAGAGGAAGATGTTCTCGTCGCCGACCTGCTCGTGGATCTCGACGTTCGCGCCGTCGAGCGTGCCGATGGTCACGGCGCCGTTGATCATGAGCTTCATGTTGCCGGTGCCGGAGGCCTCCTTGCCCGCGATGGAGATCTGCTCGGAGATATCGGCGGCCGGGATGATGATCTCCGCAAGGGAGACCTTGTAGTCCTCGAGGAAGACGACCTTCAGCTTGTCGTTGACATCCGGGTCGTTATTGATGAGCTTCGACGCAGCGACGATGAGGCTGATGATCTGCTTGGCGCGGATATAGCCCGCGGAGGCCTTGGCCGCGAAGATGAACGTGCGGGGCATGAAATCGCCGTGCGGATCGGCCTTGATCTGGCGGTAGAGATACAGCACATGCAGGATGTTGAGCAGCTGGCGCTTGTACTCATGCAGGCGCTTGATCTGGATATCGAAAATGGAATCCGGGTCGACGCGCACGCCGTTCTGGTTCTCGATGAGAGCGGCGAGGCGCTCCTTGTTCTTGCGCTTGATGGCCATGAGGTCCGCAAGCACCTTTTCGTCATTCTGATACGGCAGGAGCTTCTCGAGTGCGCGGGCATCCCGCAGGAAGTCGCCGCCGATGAGCTGCTTGAGATAATCCGTCAGCAGCGGATCGGACTGGCACAGCCAACGGCGATAGGCAATGCCGTTCGTCACGTTCAGGAAGCGCTCCGGCGTGATCTGACAGTAGGCACGGAAGATGCCGTTGCGCAGGATGTCCGTGTGCAGCTTGGAAACGCCGTTGACCTTGTGGCAGGCGGCAAGGCAGAGGTTCGCCATGCGGACCTCGTTGTTCGCGATGACGGCCATGTAGTTGATCTTGCCCCAGTCGTTCGGGTAGACCGCGCACAGGTGCTCGATGAGGCGGCGGTTGATCTCCTGGCAGATGGAGTAGACGCGCGGCAGCTGCTCGCGGAACAGATCGACGTTCCAGCGCTCGAGGGCCTCGCTCATAACGGTGTGATTCGTATAGGACAGCGTGCGGCAGGTGATATCCCACGCCTCGTCCCAGCCGAAGTCGTGCTCATCGATGAGCAGGCGCATCAGCTCCGGCACACACAGGGCCGGATGGGTGTCGTTGATGTGGATGGCGACCTTTTCCGGCAGGTTCGTGTAGGTGCGGTATTTCTTATAGTGCTTCTTCAGGATGCTCTGCAGCGAGGCGGAGACGAGCAGGTACTGCTGCTTCAGGCGCAGGCGCTTGCCCTGAATGTGGTCGTCTGCCGGATAGAGGACCTTCGAGATGGTCTCGGCCATGGCGTTGCGCTCCAGCGCGCGGACATAGTCGCCGCGGGAGAAGGCAGCCATGTCGAAGCTCTGCGGCAGCTTGGCGCTCCACAGGACCAGACGGTTGGCGGCATCGCTGTCGTAGCCGGAGATATACATGTCATACGGCACGGCCATGACGGAGCTGTAGCCGACCTGCGCGACCTTGAAGCGGTCGTTGTCCATCCACTCGCGGACCTCGCCGCCGAACTTGACCTCGACGGCATCGTCCTCGCGGGCCTGCAGCCACACGTCGCCCATCTCGAGCCAGTTGTCCGGGAATTCCATCTGCCAGCCGTCGACGATCTTCTGCTTGAAGATACCGAACTCATAGCGGATGGAGAAGCCGGTCATCGGGTAGTCCATGCCGGTCGCGGCATCCATATAGCAGGAGGCCAGACGGCCGAGGCCGCCGTTTCCAAGGCCGGCGTCGGGATCGATGGCATAGATCTCATCGATGTCGAAGCCTGCATCAGCCAGTGCCTTGCGGAACTCCGCCTCCAGCCCGAGGTTAAAGAGGTTATTGCGCAGGCTGGTGCCGACCAGGAACTCCATCGACATATAATAAACTTCCTTGCGCTCCTTTTCGGCGCAGCGGTTGCCGAAGACGCGGTTCTTTTCCGTCAGCAGCTCGCGGACGCTGATGCACAGCGCGCGATAGACCTGCTTCTGGGTGGCGTCGGCAAGCTCACAGCCGAAGATGCGGCGCAGCGTGTCGTTGAGCAGCTCCGTGGGCTGAATGGCGCGCTCGGGACGGGCGTCATTCTCCGCAAGCTTCTGGATCTTCTGTTTGGAATTTTGCTTCTTGTTCATGGGGCCTCCTAAAGTTTTCCGTAATTCCGGAATCAGCGTTTGAAATCATGATTTATTACTGCTTGCCGTAGAGCAATTCGCTGTACAGCTGCATATATTCGTTGGCCGGGACCTGCCAGCTGAAGTCGCACTCCATATCATGGCGGGCCAGCCTGTTCCATGCGTCGCGGTCGCCGTAATACAGGCCCGCTGCGCGGTCGATGGCGCCGAGGAAATCATCGGCGTTGTAGCTCTGGAACGTAAAGCCGCGGCCCTCGCCCGTTTCGGGATTGTAGGGCGGGACGGTGTCGCGCAGGCCACCGGTCGAGGCGACGATGGGCACGGTGCCGTAGTGCATGGCGATGAGCTGGGACAGGCCGCAGGGCTCGGACTTCGACGGCATGAGATACATGTCGCAGCCCGCATAGACACGGGAGGCGAGCGCCGGGTCGAAGCACAGCCGGACGGCGATGCGGCCGGGATACTGGCGAGCCAGCGCGCTTAGGGCGTACTCATACTGCTTTTCGCCCGTGCCGACGATGACGAGCTGGATCTCGCGCTCCATCAGGCGCTGGCCGATGTAGCACAGCAGGTCGATGCCCTTGTGCCCGGCCAGGCGCGTGACCATGCCGAGGATGGGGGCGTCCGTGTCGGTGTTCAGGCCCATCTCCTCGCGCAGGGCGCGCTTGTTGACCCATTTGCCGTTCATATCGGCGGCGGAATAGTTCGCGCTCAGGGCGCAGTCCGTCTCGGGGTCAAAGACGTCGGTGTCGATGCCGTTCGTAATGCCCCACAGCCACGCATTGCGCAGCACGCCGTCGAGGCGGTGGGCATAGTACGGATAGCGCAGCTCCTCGGCATAGGACTTCGAGACCGTCGTGACGATGTCCGAGAGCTCGATGGCGCCCTTCATCATGTTGATCGCGCCGTCGAACGTCAGGCTCGCGCGGTATTCATCCGGCAGACCGAGAATATTGTCGAAGAACGACGCATCGGCCCAGCCCTGATACTCCACGTTGTGGATGGTGAAGACGAGCTTCGTCTGCGGGCACCAGTCATGGTACAGCGCGCGCAGATATACCGGCGTCATGGCCGCCTGCCAGTCGTGGCAGTGCAGGATATCGGGCTTGAAGTCGAGGAAGTACAGCGCAGCCATCACGGCCTTTGAGAAATAGGCGAAGCGCTCACCGTCGTCGAAATCGCCGTAGACGGTGCTGCGCGCGCCGAAATAGTAGTCGTTGTCGATGAAGTAGACCTGCAGCTTCTTGCGGTGGGACTTCAGACGCAGGATACCGACATAGCTCTCGCGCCACGCCAGCTCCATGGAGAACGAGCCGACCTGCTCCGTTTCGACGGCCGGGTTTTCCTTGATGCGCTTATAGTACGGCAGGAACAGGCAGATCTCGTTGCCCTTCAGCTTGGACAGTGCATTGGGAAGCGCCTGCATCACGTCGCCCAGGCCGCCCGTTTTGACGAACGGGGCAGCCTCGGAGGCGACCATTGCGATCCTCATACGACCTCTCCTCTCTTGAACACCAGCGGATGATCCATGGTGCCGCGCAGCACGGCGCCCGGACGGACGACGACGTCCATATCCATGATGACGCACTCCAGATCGGCACCCTCGCCGATGGTGCAGCGCTGCATGATGACGCTGTTGCGCACGGACGCGCCCTCGCCGAGCTTGACGCTGCGGAACAGGACGGAATTGACGGCGGAGCCCTCGAGCACGCAGCCGTCTGCCACGACGCAGTCGTCGATCTCGGAATGCTCGCCGTAGTAGGCAGGCACCTCGTCGCGGACCTTCGTGTAGATCGTCAGGTCCTCGCGGGCGAACAGGCCATGGCGGATCTCCGGGCGGATGAGGGCGAGGCTGTTGTGGAAGAACTCCGTCGTGCTTTCGTTGAACAGCGCCACGCCGTCATAGCGGTAGGCGTTGACCTTCATGCCGGTCTCTGCGAAGCCGTGCATGACAAGGTCGCGCTCGAAATGGTAGCGGTTGTGGGCCACGGCCTCCGTGACCTCACGCATGAGCAGCTCGCGGCGGATGACGAACAGGCCCATGGAGGCAAGATACTGCTCGCCTGCGCAGTAGTCGACGGCCACGTCCGTCACGCGGTCATCCGCGTCGACCTTCACGGCCAGATCGAGCTGCTTCTGCCCGTTGCAGATGCCGTCCTTCACCACGACGGTGACGTCCGCGCCCGAGGCGGCGTGGGCCTCGACGATCTTTTCGAGATTGATGGCGCACAGCACGCCGCTGTCGGCCAGAACGATATATTCCTCCGTGGAGATTTTCAGGAAATTCATGGCGGAATCCAGCGCCTCGAGCTTGCCGCGGTAGCTGCCGTTGTGGCCCATGGCAAACGGCGTCAGGAATTCCAGGCCGCCCTCACCGAGCTCGAGGTCCCACTCCTGCCCGGAGCCGATGTGGTTCATAAGGGACTGATAATTATACTTCGTGATGATACCGATATGGCGAATGGCAGAATTCGTCATGTTCGACAGGGAGAAATCGATCTGACGATAGCGCCCGCCATAGGGCAGAGACGCCATGGTGCGCTTGTTCGTCAGCTCACCGAGGGAGCTGTCATAGATGTTCGCAAAAATGATGCCCATCGTAGTCATGGTTCTTGTCCTCCCTCTCAATAGATCTCGCCCGGCTTGATGGCGGTGTTCTCGGCAATGGTCTTGGCCTTTCCGACCACACTGATCTTCTTTTCCTCACCGGGGGCGAACGAGCCGCCGATCACCGCGCCGCGGCAGATGCGGCAGTCCTCGCCGATGATGGCGTGGCGGATGATGACACCGGACTCAATATGGACGTTCGGCATGATAACGCTGTCCTCCACGATGGCGCCGGAGTCGACCGTGCAGCCCGTGGAGATGATGGAGTGCGTGATGGTGCCATAAATTTCGCAGCCCTCGGCGATGAAGCAGTTCTTATTCTTCGACTCACGGGCGATGATGCTCGACGGCATGGCGTAGTTCCGGGCATAGATGCGGTTGCCCTTCTCACCGTAGAGGTTGAAGGCAGGGTTCTTGCCCAGCAGGTCCATGTTGGCCTCCCACAGGGAGCTGATCGTGCCGACGTCCTTCCAGTAGCCCTGGAATTCATAGGCGAACAGGCGGTAGCCCTCGTTCAGAATGGCGGGGATGACGTTCTTGCCGAAGTCGTTCTCAGAACGCGGGTTCTCCTCGTCCTCGATGAGGAACTTTTTCAGCACGCTCCACTTGAAGATGTAGATGCCCATGGATGCGTTCGTGCTCTTCGGATGCTTCGGCTTCTCCTCGAATTCGTAGATGGAGCCGTCCTCGCGGGTATTCATGATACCGAAGCGGCTGGCCTCTGCCAGTGGGACCGTGCGCACGGCGATGGTGCAGTCGGCCTCCATCTGCTCGTGGTAGCGCAGCATGGCGGCATAGTCCATTTTATAGATGTGGTCGCCGGAGAGGATGATGACATCGTCCGGATCATAGCGCTCGATGAAGGCGATGTTCTGATAGATCGCATTGGCCGTGCCCTTGTACCACTCGGATTTCTTGCTCTTGGCATAGGGCGGCAGGACCTGCACGCCGCAGTGGCTGCGGTTCAGACGCCACGGCTGGCCGTTGCCGATGTACTCATTGAGCTCGAGCGGCTGATACTGCGTCAGCACGCCGATGGTGTCAATGCCGGAGTTCACGCAGTTGGAGAGAGGAAAATCGATGATGCGATACTTACCGCCGAACGGGACCGCAGGCTTTGCCGTGTTCTCCGTCAGCACCATCAGGCGGCTCCCCTGCCCGCCCGCCAGCAGCATCGCGACGCAGTGCTTTTTCTGGAAGTTCATGGTCATTTCTCCTTCTCGTCATTCAGGATTTTGCCGTTTTCTTGCGCGGGGCTGTCTTTTTGCGGTAGAAGGCCACGGAGAGCGGCGCGAGCGTGAAGCTGCCGGAGAAGGGCAGGCCGTGCAGCGGCTCCTTTTCGGCCGTCACAACGGGAAGCTCCGTTCCCTTGCCGCCGTAGCGGACCTCATCACTGTTGAAGACCGCCTCGTATTCGCCCGGCTTCGGCAGACCCAGGCGATAATCCGTCCGGGTGACCGGGCAGAAGTTGCAGATCACGATCAGCTCGCAGCCGCGGCGATCGATGCGGCGGAAGGCGATAACGCTGTTGTCGCGGTCGTCGGCGGAGATCCACTGGAAGCCGTTCCAGTCGGAATCGTTGTTCCACAGGCTGCTGTGATCCAGATAGAAATGATTCAGATCGCGCACATAGTCCTGCATCTGGCGATGGCGCTCATAGTCGAGCAGGAGCCAGTCGAGCTGCTGTGCGTAATTCCACTCGATAAACTGTGCGAATTCGTTGCCCATGAAGCTGAGCTTCTTGCCGGGGTGGCCCATCATGAAGCCGTAGAACACGCGCAGGTTGCTGAATTTATCGTCATATTCGCCCGGCATCTTGTTGATGAGGGAGCACTTGCCGTGCACCACCTCGTCATGCGAAAGCGGGAGAATGAAGTTTTCGGAATAGGCATACGTCATGGAGAACGTCAGGTCGTTGTGGCTGCCCTTGCGGAACAGCGGATCGAGCGACATATAATGCAGCATGTCGTTCATCCAGCCCATGTTCCATTTGAACAGGAAGCCGAGGCCGCCGTCGTAATCCGGCTTCGTCACGAGCGGGAAGGCCGTGGACTCCTCGGCCGCCGTAATGGCACTGCGCCGCACGGAGAACACCGCGCGGTTGAGCTTGCGCAGGAAGGCGATGGCCTCGAGGTTCTCCTTGCCGCCGAACTTGTTCGGGTGGTACTCGCGGCGGCCGTAATCGAGGTAGAGCATGGCGGCCACGGCGTCGACGCGCAGGCCGTCGATGTGGTACTGCTCCAGCCAGTACACGGCGTTCGAGATGAGGAACGACTGCACCTCGCCCTTGCCGAAGTCGAAGATGCGGGTCGTCCAGTCGGGGTGCTCGTTCATGAGCGGGTCTTCCAGCTCATAGCAGCAGGTGCCATCGAATTCATAAAGGCCGTTCTCGTCCTTCGGGAAGTGGGCCGGGACCCAGTCGAGCAGCACGCCGATGCCGGCCTCGTGGCACTTGTCCACAAAGCGCATGAGCTGCTTCGGCTCGCCGTAGCGGAACGTCGGAGCATAGTAGCCCGTGACCTGATAGCCCCACGACGGCTCATAGGGATATTCGGACAGCGGCATGAGCTCGATGTGGGTGTAGCCCATGTCCTTCAGGTAGGGCACGAGCTCATCTGCCAGCTCGTCGTAGGTATAGAGGCTGCCGTCCGGCTTGCGCCGCCACGAGCCGAAGTGCATCTCATAGATGTTCATCGGGCAGTTGAGCAGCTTACGCTTGCCCTGCTTGCGGCGGTAGTCGGCATCGCCCCAGGTATAGCCGTCCAGCGTACAGATACGGCTCGACGTGTCGGGCAGCGCACAGTTGCGGAAGGCATAGGGATCGGATTTATAGACGGCGGAGCCGTCGCGGCGGCGGATATAGAATTTATAGGCGTCGCCCTCGCGCGCATAGGCGGAAAAGGCCTCCCAGATGCCGTATTCGACGAGCGTCATCGGCAGGTCCTCGGTGTTCCAGAAGTTCCAGTCGCCGGTCACGCTGACGCCCTGCGCCCGCGGGGCCCAGACACGGAAAACATAGCCGTGGACTCCGTCGCGCTCTGCGGCATGGCAGCCCAGGAAGGTATAGGCGCGCAGCTCGTCGCCGAGAGAGAAACGTTTGAATGCATTATGCAGCGTCTGTTCCATGGTGATCTCCTTCTTTGCTCAGCTTGCGGGGATACGGGAACCTCTGATTGCATCAGAGCTTCCTTAAAATCATCCATCCATGCTTATTATACAACATTGCACAAAAATTTCAACTGTTCCGAAAAATTTCTGGCGCGTTTGTCGGTTTTTCCTGCGATGTTATTCTTTTGCAGGCTTTCCGCCCATTGTACGCCGTTTTGGCCGCAAAACATGCGGAAAAATATGGGTTTTCCCGGACAGCGCCGTATTTTTCCCGCCCGCAGGACGTAAAATCCGCGTAAAACGGGGTGTCAGGCATTTGCAGCTCGTACAGGGCAACGATAAAAACGCACAAACCGATTGCGTCTGTAGGGCGTTCCCTGAGCGCCATTGGCAACTGCAAGTATTGGGACGATAATTCGGCGGCATGAGGCTTTCAAATTTGTCATTGCGAGGAGCGAAGCGACGTGGCAATCTCGGGAAGGCACTCGCAGATTGTACAGGCCGCCGTTGAAACAGCATGCACCGATTGCGTCTGTAGCGGCGGTCAGTGACCGCCTGGTAAGCACTAACAGCCGGTACACGGCATCGTTAAAATGGTGAATGCCCCCGAATTGTCATTCCGAGGAGCGAAGCGACGTGGGAATCTCGCAGTGCCCAGTCCGATAACAGGGCAGCCTCGGCGAAATCGTAACTGCCTGCCCGAGATTGCCGCGGCCCCTGCGGGTCCTCGCAATGACAAATCCGGGAGCCTGTACGGTCGGCGGAGTGCGTGGAAATTTGCAGGTGCGCAAGGCGCTCACTGAGCGCCGCTACAGACGCACGCAATTGGTCAATGCGTTTTTATCGGCAGCCAGTGCGAATCGGCAATGCCTTCCCGAGATTGCCGCGTCGGCCTGCGGCCTCCTCGCAATGACAATTCGGGGCTGGTGCCATTTTAACGCCAACCTGTACCGATTGTCCCTGCAGAGCCGGGCGGGGTTACTCATCGTGCAAAAACGCTGCCCCGCTTTGGAGCTCCAAAGCGGGGCAGGACAGATCAGTTTTCTTCGTAGAAGACCTTCATGCCCTTGAAGGTCATGTAGGTATCCAGCTTGGAGACGATCTCCATCGGGGCATGCATGGACAGCACCGGGACGCCGGCATCGACGGTCTCGATGTTGCGGTTTGCCATGTAGCAGGCGACCGTGCCGCCGCCGCCCTGGTCGACCTTGCCGAGCTCGCCGGTCTGCCAGATGACGTCGTGCTTCGCAAAGATGCGGCGCACATAGCCCATGACCTCGGCGGCTGCGTCGGAGCTGCCGGACTTTCCGCGCGCGCCGGTATACTTGAAGATGCCGGTGCCGTAGTTGATCTTCGTGTTGTTCGTCGGGTCGCAGGTCTCGGCATACAGCGGGTCAAACGCGTTGCTGACGTCTGCGGACAGGCAGAACGAATGCTCGAAGCAGCGGCGCTTGCTTGCGCCCGCCGCCTCGCACAGATCCTCCATGAACATCTCGAAATACTGGCTCTGCATGCCGGAGATGCCGACGGAGCCGATCTCCTCCTTGTCGGCCAGCACGCACACGGCCGTCTTGACCGGGGTGCCGAGGTCCAGCAGCGGCTTGAAGGCGGCATAGGCACATACGCGGTCGTCATGGCCGTAGGCGGCGATGAGGCTGCGGTCGAAGCCGACCTCGCGCGCAGGGCCTGCGGGGACCATGGTCAGCTCGGCGGAGAGGAAGTCCTCCTCCGTCAGACCGTATTTTTCGTTCAGGAGCATGAGGATGGCGAACTTCACGCGGTCTGCGCCCTCGTCGTCCTTCAGCGGGCGGCTGCCGAGCAGGATGCGCAGGTTCTCGCCCGTCACGCCCTCGGCCAGCGTCTTGCGCATCTGGTCAGCGGACAGGTGGACCAGCAGGTCGGTCACGCAGAAGATGGGATCACCCGGCTCCTCGCCGACGGTCACGGTGACGACGGTGCCGTCCTTCTTCGCCACGACGCCGTGGATGGCCAGCGGGGTCGTCGTCCACTGATACTTCTTGATGCCGCCGTAGTAATGCGTCTTGAAATAGGCCATGCCCGCATCCTCATACAGGGGATTCGGCTTCAGGTCCAGACGCGGGGAATCGATGTGGGCCGCGCAGATGTGCGTGCCCTCGTTCAGGCTCTCGCTGCCGACAACGGCAAAGATAACGCTCTTATTGTGGTTGTTGCCGTAGACGCGGTCGCCGGGCTTCAGCTGCATGCCGGGCTTCAGTTCCCGGAAGCCGGCCTTCTCAGCGGCCTCGATCGTCCACTTGACAGCCTCCCGCTCCATCTTGCAGTCGCTGATGAATTTCATGTACTCCTTGCAGTAGGACTCCATCGCGGCAAGGTCCGCCTCGGAAATGCGGTCGTAGCCGTTCTTGGGGCTGGAAAGCAGCGCTTCGCGCTCCTTTTCGAACTTCTTGGTTTCTTCCATCATCAAAACTCCTTTCAGAAATTGCTCACATTGTTGTTGAAATGCCTCCGGCGTCGGCGCGTCCGCCCACAGGGCATGGCCGCACTGGGCCCGCAGGGCCTCGTCGCTCTTCTGCGCCCGGATGCGGGCAAGAGCGCGCTCGCGGGAGATGCCGTCGCGCCGGATGAGCCGCTCGATGCGCGTTTCCTCGGGCGCAAGCACACAGACCGTCTCGTCGCACAGGGCGGCAAGGCCGCTTTCGAACAGGCCGATGGCGTCGATGGCGGCAAACGGCGCCTCCGACTGCCAAAGCCTCCGCCGTACCTCGCGCGCAACGGCCTCATGCGTCAGGGCATCGAGGGCCGCAAGCTCCGCCGGATCGGCAAACACGACGGCAGCCAGCGCCGGGCGGTCGACCCGGCCGTCCCGGACCGTGCCGGGAAAACGCGCGCCGATGGCGGCAACGAGCGCGGCATCCGTCTCCAGCAGGCGGTGATAAATGGCGTCGCAGTCGAGGCCGAGGCCGCCCAGCCGCTCTACGGCGCGCAGCAGCGTCGTTTTCCCGCTGCCGCTGCCGCCGGTGATGCCGAGAATTTTCATACCTCGTGCTCCGCGTCGACAACGCGGAAGGCCGCCGCCTTTTTCAGGCGGTTGCCGACGGCATAGGCTACGCCGCCGCCCTCGGGACAGCGGGCATAGATCGTTCGGATATCCGGCCGGTCGAGGTCGCGCAGGGCGGCAAACAGCCCGGCAGAGAGTGTGCGCACATCGTTTTCGGAGCCGTAGGCCGTCGGATTGCAGCCGTCATAGAGCGGCAGCTCCTCAGCAAAGCACAGAACGGCGTCGCAGGGGCCGAAGCGGCGGCGGATATAGCGCGCGGCCGCCTCGCTGCTGCCGGAGATGATATAGACCTCCGCCGACGGGGCATAGTGCTTGTACTTCATGCCGGGAGCGCGCACGACGGCGTCGTTCGAGATCTGACCGAGCACGGCGCGGTCGATGTCCAGCTCGCCGAGCAGAGCGCGCAGCTCCTCCGGCGTAACGCCGCCCGGGCGCAGCAGGCGTGGGTGCTCGCCCGTCAGGTCGACGATCGTGGATTCCACGCCGACCTCGCACGGGCCGCCGTCCAGAATGGCCTCGATGCGGCCGTCCATGTCGTGCAGCACGTGGGCCGCCGTCGTGGTCGAGGGCTTGCCGGAGCGGTTGGCCGACGGCGCGGCGATGGGCACGCCCGCCAGCCGGATGAGCTCGCGCGTCGCGGCCGTTTTCGGGCAGCGGACGGCGACGGTATCCAGCCCTGCCGTCGTGCGCTTCGGCACGAGGTCGCGGACGGGCAGCACCATCGTCAGCGGGCCGGGCCAGAAGTGCTCCGCCAGCAGCCACGCCTGCGCGGGGATGTCATGGCAGATCGACTCCAGCTCCTTCGGCTCGGAGATATGCAGAATGAGGGGGTTGTCCTGCGGACGCCCCTTCGCCTCGAAGATGCGCAGCACGGCGTTCTCGTCCAGCCCGTTTGCCCCGAGGCCGTAAACGGTCTCGGTCGGGATGGCGACGAGCTTGCCGTTTCGCAGCAGCCCGGCTGCGGCGGCAATGTCCTCCGGACGCTGCGCCGAGAGCATTTGTGTTTTCATGATTTGTCACTGCTTTCGCTGCGGCGGAGCTTTTCGGCCTGATCCGCCGCGATGAGCGCGTCGAGGATCGGGTCAAGCCCGCCGTTCAGAATAGAATCCAGCTGATAGAGCGTCAGGCCGATGCGGTGATCGGTCACACGGCTCTGCGGGAAATTATAGGTGCGGATCTTTTCATTGCGCATGCCGCTGCCGACCTGGCTGCGGCGCTCGGACGAGACGGCCGACTCGATGCGCTCCTGCTCGAGCTGGTAGAGCTTCGAGGAGAGCATCATCATGCAGCGCTCGCGGTTCTGGAACTGGCTGCGCTCCTCCTGACAGGCCACGACGATGCCGGTCGGCCTGTGGATGAGACGCACGGCAGACGACGTCTTGTTGATGTGCTGGCCGCCCGCGCCCGACGAGCGGAATGTGTCAATGCGCAGGTCTTTTGGGTTGATCTCCAGCTCGACCTCCTCGGCCTCGGGCATGACGGCCACGGTGACGGTGGAGGTGTGGATGCGGCCCTGCGTCTCTGTCTCGGGCACGCGCTGGACGCGGTGGACGCCGCTCTCGAATTTCAGGCGGCTGTAGACGTCCGGCCCCTCGACGGAAAAGACGATCTCCTTCACGCCGCCGAGCTCCGTCGGGTTTTCGCTGATCGTCTCGCACTGCCATCCGCGCCTGGCGGCGTACATTGTGTACATGCGCCACAGGCTGTGGGCAAACAACGCAGCCTCCTCGCCGCCGGCACCGGCACGAATCTCCAGAATGACGCTTTTTTCGTCATCGGCGTCCTTCGGGATGAGCAGCAGACGCAGATTCTCTTCGCTCTGTGCCAGATTCCGGCCAATTTCGCACAGCTCCTGCTGTACCATAGCAGCAAACGCCGGGTCTGACTCTGCGGCCAGCATTTCCTTTGCGTCCGCTTCCTGCTGCTGCAGGTCGGTGTAACGGCGGTATTCTTCGATCAGGGGGGTAAGCTCTTTGTAATCACGCATCATCCGCGCGTACTCGTCGGCGTTGGCCGCCGCATCGGGCGTGGACATTCTGTGGGCCAGCTCCTCATAGCGGCGCTCGACCTCGTAGAGTTCGGTAAAAGACTGCATAGGGGTCTCCTTTACATAAGGGATGTAGGGGCGAGCCTTGTTCGCCCGTCAACATAACGACGCCGTTCATTTCCCGGGTCGATGCAAGCATCCTCCCGGGGATGCTGCCGCGCCTATGCAGCCCCGCTACTGCTCCCCCGCGCGCAGAACTTTTTTGATGTTGCGCTCGATCTTGGCACGCGGCAGCATGATCTCATGCCCGCAGCCCTGGCATTTGATCTTGAAATCCATGCCTACGCGCAGTACATCGAAACGGTTCGCACCGCAGGGGTGCGGCTTCTTGGTCTGGATGACGTCCCCGACCTGTACGTCCATACGGCACACCGCCTTTCTTTCAAAAATATCATTCTTATTATAGTACAGCCTGTGTTGTTTTGCAAATCTCCCGCATAAAAGTTTAGTAAGTAATCACAAATCTTATAAGAAATGAGGAACCGAAAATGTTGGAATATCGAGCCGAAGGCCTTTGCCGCAATGCGAACCACCTGAGCCGCGAGGAGCTGAGCCGCTGCATGGCCAGCGGCGAGGTGCTGCAAAGCACAGCCCTGGCCTACGACACAGGACACCGCCTGCGGTTTGAGCTGGGCGGGCTGCGCGGCATCATGCCGTTTGCGGACTGTGTGGACGCCGCGCCCGGCGAGACCGTCAAGGACATTGCCGTGCTGACCCGGGTGGGCCGCCCGACCTGCTTTGTCATCATGGGCACCGAGTTTGACGATAACGGCGAGGAATACTACCTGCTCTCCCGCGCCGAGGCACAGCGCCGCTGCCGGGCACAGTACCTTGACACGCTGGAGGCCGGCAGCGTCATTCCCTGCACCGTGACCCACATTGAGAATTTCGGCGCGTTCTGCGACATCGGCTGCGGCATTGCGGCGCTGCTGCCCATCGACTGCCTGTCGGTCAGCCGCATTGCCTCGCCCGCGGACCGGGTGCAGGTCGGCCAGCAGCTTTTGTGTGCCATCAAGAACCGGGACGCGCAGG
>ERZ827181.1363-NODE-1363-length-26807-cov-13.383336_pt1 | contig 26807 bp, 21 predicted proteins | sample MGYA00519778_ERZ827181 | MGnify/ENA primary metagenome ERZ827181 (study PRJEB31778, sample SAMEA3449273) | human gut metagenome | biome: human gut; feature: human-associated habitat; material: faeces | place: United Kingdom | collected 2010/2012 ...
CGCACCAATTCCCCCAAGACTTGCTCTTAACCTCGTTCTCACCGGTAGTATTGCGACCGCCAAAGTAAACCAGTAGGCGGTATTTTGCCACGGAAGATTTGTCATATTTGGCAGGTACGCGGCAACGGAATGTCGTTGTAGGATTTTCTTTTGCAAATGTTTTAACCGTTATTAGCTCTATGGCTTGCGCATGGGCAATATTGAAACTAAATAAGAAGCATACCAAATAAAATATATCCTTCATTACATGTAAGCTCATTTTCTATATTCCAATATTACTCCTAGTTTATTGCGCTTTATTGCCATTATCCATCTCGCTAATTCTGCGCAATGCCAATTCTTTCTTGTCGCTTAAATATTTAATATAAACACGTTCCCTAAAGTCCTTGGGTTTCTCTAAATGTCTATACATGTCCTTGTAGTCGCTCTCAAAGCCTCTATCTGAATAGGAGCGCATGCTCATGAATTCCAAAGTGTCAACGTCAAATTTTCCGGATGCCACTTCGGCTATGCGCTTATCTATCCATTTTATCAACTCATTATAATATCGTTTGCTTTCTATAACGTTGCCATTTTTGTAAAAGTAGCCTGCCAACAATTCACTCTTGTACGGAAATAAATTTGCATATTCTTCCGATTTGTCCAATAATGAAATGGCCTCATTTAAAAGATTTCTTCTAAGCTTTATTCTTGCCAAATACATATAGGCATACGCTTTTTGCGCATTCGTGGACGTTTTTGAAAATTTACCTGTTAAAATTTGATTAAAGAAATATGTCGGGCCATTTTTAGGTTCTACCTCAAAATATTTCTCGCCCCCATATTGAATTCCGTATGCTCTTGTGCCAAAATGAATATAGTGTTCTGGTGTATTTGCACTATAGCAACCTGATAACAGTAATAGAAAGAATAATAGTATTATGTATTTCATGTCTACTCCCATACTCCATTTACATAGTTATCCAAAGCATCCAAGATATCTTCTCCTGTATTATATAAGTTTTTTATTAGAGCCATAATCCACGCCGGAACCATTGTTTCAGGACTTGTAGGATTGTCATACCCAAGACGTTGCAACTCTCTAACAATTTCATCATGTATAACAGCAGTATCATGCATATTAGGAACGTAATCTGAAAGGAATTTAAAGCCGGGATTACTATCCGATAGTAAGTAATCTATACCGGTTTCATCTCCATGAGAATCTCTGCCAAAACAATAATCAGCGTTGTCTCTAACCCATGAAGTATCACTCGGGGTTCCGGTAAAACCAGCCTCTAAAGCATTCCAATAATCTGATACTGTATTAGTAACTGTATTATCTGAAAGGAAATCACCTACTCCCTCAAAAAAATTTCCAACATCATTCCAAAAACCAGTAAGTCCATATTTATCATAGTAAAAAAGTATACGGTTATTACAATAGGCAAAATTATTCCATCCATTTGGGTATCCTATCGGATCAACCATTCCCCATTTACCCATATCGGCTCTGTAGTTTCTGAAGAGGAACGCATAGCCCAAGTTCTCAACGTAAGGTTTACCTGTGAAGAAACTATTAGCGTTGTTACTTTCAGCACCGAAGCTTGTTTTAGTAATAGCGGAATATCCATTCTTCTCAACTTTGCCCAAGCTTGTCCCAAGCATGTCGGTAAAGATCGCCTCAGTACTTTCACCGTCTATTACCAATACCGGGTTTCCGCCGCCGGGGTGGGGTTCGTTTATATATTTTGTTCCACTGCGCTCAATAAGCGCCAAGCCGTCCCACTCGAAGGTTTCCACGCCGTTCTCGCGTACTACCTTTGCAAGCTGGTTGTTGTTGTGGTATTCAAAACGTGCAAGCTCTTTACCGTCTTCGGCAACTCTCATTACCTTGTCCAACCAACCGTATTCATAGGTCTTCTCGCCCTCTTTTGTTATACACCATGCGGCGTCATTATATACATTGAATCCCATGAGACTCATCTATCCAATAATCAATATAATATATTTCTTATTATATTCTCTATTTACTGCTTTCTTAGAGACATCTTGAGATTTTTTAATTCATTTCGAAAGCATTTTTGTTTTAAATCCCACAAACCATACATATTATGAAAAATTAACTTCCTGTCAAAAAGCTCCTTGTGAAAAATTGTTGACTCTGAAATTGTTTTTAGTTGTTTAGTATCCTCGTCAAATATAAAATAACAGACATCGTTTTTATCAATAACATAATAACCATATACATACGGATATTTACCCCATATGCATAATTCTGTACAAGGAGGGATTATTTGATCTGAATTATACAATAAAAAAGTTTTATTTAAATCACGTAAGGTAGCACAGAGCTTTAAATTACCCAAATCGACTGTTGTATATGTTTGAAGCACCTTAAAAAAACCTAATATAAGCATAATAAGGAATAAAATTGCTAGTAAATATCTGTTAAATTTTGCACTATTCATATTCGCTTTCATCTGCCTTACGCATATATATTTTCCCAGATTTACCAGGTATTGATTGATTTGTCCAAGCTGCACCATATGCATATGGTGTTCCAGTTTCTACATCTGGATATCCATCATTATCAAAATCTAATGGCTGTTCAAATGAATCAGAATATATTATAGTTGTACCATAGGATTCCCAAGCATAATCTCTGTATACAGAATCACCTTCTGTATATTCCACCCAACTATAAGAAACATTTGTACGAGCACTTACAGTTCCACCTCCCATAGCCCATACAATATGGCCGAAATTATGTCCGACGCTAATATCTTTGTAGATAGTTGAATATCCTGAACTTTCAGAAGTGCTTTTTATACTTTTTTGAATTTCTCCATCTATTTTATTTGATAGTTTTGTTATAACATTCGATGTAATTTCCGAATATACTGCATCTTTTAGCCCCATTGTACTTAAACTCACATATTGACCTCCCCCAAACTGATAATGCCATAGCATTTCAGCATTCCCCCAAGAAGCTCCCCAAAAATCGAATAGTAAATAAGGTGCATTATTACAATAGGCAAAATTGTTCCAGCCGTCGGGGTAGCCGATGAGGTCTTGGGAAAGCCATTTACCCATGTCCGCGCGGTAGTTCCTGAAGAGGAACGCGTAGCCTAAATTTTCAACATAAGGTTTGCCTGTAAAGAACGATGAGTTATCGGAACTGTTTGCGCCGAAACTTGTTTTTGTAATAGCGGTATATGCTTCGTTATTTGTTGTTCCAAGACTTGTCCCAAGCATATCGGTAAATATCGCCTCGGTACATTCGCTTCCTATTGCCAATATTGGGTTTCCGCCGCCGGGGTGGGGTTCGTTAATGTATTTTGTGCCGTTTCTTTCAATAAGCGCCAAACCGTCCCATTCGAATGTCTCCACCCCGCTTTCGCGCACAACCTTTGCAAGCCGATTGTTGTTGTGGTATTATTTTCATAGTTTGCCATTTACAATCATTACACACTCCTTTTGTTTTATTTTTCTCCTTTTTATTGTTCAATAAAACTAACATACTCCAGTGTAATTGTAATGTTTCTATAACCAAAGAAAACCATCAGATGCAAATAATACTTTTTGATTTTCAACTATGCCGTCTTTATTGAAGAATAATCGGAAAAAATAATATCCACCCCTTATATAGTTCCTCGTATAAATAAAGTTTACGTCCCAGATAGGCTGTTGCATCGCATATGGATTATTTTGAATATCACCTTTATCCTTTATTGTAAAGAAATTAGCATATGGTATTGCAATTAAATTTTTATTAGTCTTCCGATCTAATACAGGTTTATTTACCAATGTATCAATCACCGCACTACGCGACATTCCAATATAATTAATATTGGGTAATGGCGACTTTGGGGGCAGCGTATAAATATAAATACCCCCAAAGATAGCAAATATAGCGATAAAAATAAGGATTATTTTATTCATAATACGAATTGTTTATCTTTTTATCTATTCCAGGACTATCTACTATCCCATTGGGAAGATCACCGCCATTAATAGTGTTTGTATATGAATTACAATTATTGACTTCATCACCAAACGGGATATCAGTGTAGTCTGCAGAATTATTATATTTCTTGTGTAACTCTAATGTACGCTCAATCTCTGAGAGAGTAAAATCATGATCGTAGTCATATATGTTTTTTGCGCCAGAATCTCTTGGATCTCCTGTTGCTTTTACTAGTTTGCCAGTATCAGGATCCTTATATGCTGACAATGTTATACTATAATAATCATCCGTAGAACCATAATTAACCCATTTATTTGCAAATTCCCCAGTTTTATAATCTGAAGACATGTTATTATACTCATCTCTTGTTACCCTGATTTCAGTCCAAGAATGCTGATAATTTTTTATTATTGGAACCGGTGTGTTAAGATTACGTGTCTTAATATATTTCTCAGCACACCCTAGTAAATCTATGTATGAGATAATCTTATTTCCGCAATAAGTGAAATTATTCCAGCCGTCAGGGTAGCCGATGAGGTCTTGGGTTAGCCATTTGCCCATGTCGGCGCGATAGTTGCGGAAAAGGAACGTATAGCCTAAGCCTTCAACGTAGGGTTTGCCTGTAAAGAACGATGACTTATCGGAAGTATCCGCTCCAAAGCTTGTTTTGTCAATAGCGGAATACCCATTCCCGCTTACCTTGCCAATGCTGGTTCCGAGTATATCTGTAAATATAGCCTCGGTTTTTTGCCCATCTCCGCCTATTGCAAATACCGGGTTGCCGCCCCCTGCGTGTGGTTCGTTTATATATTTTGTGCCGTTTCTTTCAATGAGCGCCAAGCCGTCCCACTCAAAGGTTTCGATGCCGTTTTCTCACACTACTTTTACAAGCTGGTTATTGTTGTAGTATTCAAATCGCGCCACTTCCTTGCCGTTTTCCAAAATACGCGTAACTTTGTCCAACCAGCCGTATTCGTAGCTCTTTTCTCCTTCCTGCACAAGCCTACCTGCCGCGTCGTACGCGTACAAGACCTCCTTGCCGTCGGGCATCACTCCCTTTACCAACTGGTTTGAGGCGTCGTATACATAGGTTGTGGTCTCCCCTTTTATTGTCTTTTGCAGTATGTTGCCGTTTGCATCGTATTCATAGCTTTCTACGGGCAGCTTGCTTTCCGCGTCTATTACCGCCAACAGCTGATTCTTGGCGTCGTACTTATATTCCTGTCTTTTGCCGTTCGCAAGCCTCGAGGTTATATTTCCGCTTGGCGAATACCAATATTTTATCTCCGACAATATTTTGCCGTCGGCCCCTATCAGTGACTTGCGCGAAACCTGCCCATATTCGGTATAGGCATACTCAACTTTCACGCCGCCCATTTTCTGCCCAGACAACCTGTTCTTTTTATCGTACACATATTCCACAGTTTCTCCGTTCGATTCCGTCTTTACGAGGCGCCCGTATTTATCGTATGTATTGCGCTCGTCTAAAACTTCGCCGCCTTTTTCTGTCACGCGGCTTATGCGGCGCCCGTAATTGTCGTAGGCGTATTTTGTGGTACTGCCGCCTTCGCGCTTTTCAACCAATCTGCCAAAATGGTCGTACTTAAATCTGCTTACCAGCCCGTTCTTGGACTTCTCTATAATGCGCCCCCAACTATCGTATTTTATCGTTTCGTTCTCAGACGCCCCGTACGATATTTTCGCCAAACGGTCCAATTCATCATAACCGTAGGATATCGACTTGTCTATCGAACCGTTCTCATATCTCGACTCAACCGCAGACAGCCTGCCGTATTCGTCGTATCGGTTCTCTGTTATCTGCCCAACGGCGGTCTTTCTTCTATCAAGCCCATTTGCCCCCCATTCAAACTTTATTTCATGCCCGTTTTGATCGACCACTTTACCCAAATTGCCAAGTTCGTCGTACCCGTATTTTACCTCCGTCAGATCGGGGAATATTTCCTTCAACACGCGCCCGCGCCCATCGCGCTCGAACCTCTTTGAAAGCCCCTCGCTGTCTTTGTATGTCTCGGGGTAGCCGTCTTTGCCGTAGCATACCTCCAAAGACCTAAGCTCCTTTCCGCCTCCATAGGCAGAAACCTTCACCGGGAATCCGTTGGAATCGTATTCTATGCGCTCCAAAACCTCGCCGGACTCGCGCGATATGCGCCTATTGTACCTGTCGTAGGAGATAGACGTCTCAAGCCCAAACCCGTCGACAAACTTTATCGGATAACCGTAAAAATTATACCCTATCTTTACCTCCCGGCAGCCGTCGCTTATCATCACGGGCCGCCGCGACGCATCATATTGTATGCTGGTTGTGCGAACTACCCGCCCCTTGGAATCAAGCTCGTTTATGCGCGAGGGTTTCATCTCCCCCTTTATATACTCAAAACTCCTCACTGGCAGCGCGTCAGGCTCGCCGGCACCGCGTTTGCTTATCCCAATCAAATTACCGCGGCTGTCGTACTTGAAATTTATGTCGTTTTTAGCATTGTCGCGGTACCTCGTAATTTTCCCGGTATCCTTGTCGTAGCGGTAGCTTGCAAGCACGCGCTTTCTGCCGTCAACTATTTGCCTGACTTTTCCGTTGTAGGCAACGTCGTAGCGCATGAAATAATAAGTTGACATCTCCTTGCCGGAAAAATCCGTATACCGCGATATACCCCGCTGTGAATCAAATTCATATTTGGCAACCTCCCCGCGCTTATTCGCAAGCTCTACATTGCCAAACTTGCCCGACGGATACGAATAACTGTATGAAGAATCTTTAACTATTCTGCCGGCGACGGCTTCTTTCACTATATTGGCAATATTCCTATTCGCCTTCTTTGCCGCTGCAACCCTCTTTAAATAATCTTTGCGCTGCGCAAGGCTTTCATGTTCCACGGAAATTTCGTCAACATATCCGCCTCGCTTTATGCGCGAAAGATAGCCAGCGCTATCGTAGGCAAATTCCAGCGGATTCAACCCCCGCTGTCCAACGCTTCTCAAAAATTTCGACTCTACCCGCTCTTCATTGCCAGCAAGCGTCTCAGGCAATATTTGCACCTTCCCATCGGCAAAAACAAACTTATTGCTAACCCCATTTATCAAAATTTCAGAAAGAATCTTATCTTCATTATATTTTAAAGACACAAAAGAATTTCCGCGCTGCTCCACTGAAACAATCCTGCCGTTGTCGTACCTAAATGTCAATAAATCACCAGAAGGCGCAGTTATACTCCGAAGCTTGCCCTCCAAATATACAAACTTCCATCCGCGCATATCTTTGCGCCCGTAGATTGTCCACGAACCGCTGTCGGCGCGCCCGTTTGCTGTCCAATCCGCATAAGGCGAAAAGTAGGCGTTTTCACGCTCCTTCTCGTTAAAGAGATTTAGTATATCTCGCGAAGTATTTTTACGCGAATAGAATGATACTTTCTCTCCCCACGGAGTAGTCCAAAGGGCGCCGTCTTTGGTCGGCACCGCGGAACTTTCAAGTTGGGGGATTTTCCACCCCACCCCCGCAAGACCTTCGTCTTTTATCGCGGAATCGTAGAATATTTGAACGGGAAGCCGCAACTCCGGAGAAAAATTTGCAGTTCCAATAGTGAAGCTAGAATAATAGGCGTCGGATGTGAGCGACGCTTTCCCCGCTGAATTCTTATTCTGGAGGAAATCAATTTGCTGCGCGCTTGCAGTAAACAGAGAAAATATGATAAGCAAAAATATCAACGCTGATTTCAATATCTGCCTCATAACACGCTTGATAGTAAACCCTGCCATTTGTTTGTCAATAAAACTATTCAAATGTTACAATCATTATCTTTATATCTAATATCTCACCTCAATCACTCCGATTTTGACCGGTTCTCATCTTTATTTTATGATTACTTTGCAATATAAAAATGGTAGATAAACTCTCCTCTTCCACAGGGGATAGACTTTTATATCTATAATTTAAATTATCAAGATATCATACCGGAACTTTCAAAGTTTTCTTTGATTTTTTTTTGACCAGATTAAAATTAGACAAATTCAATTTTTGTGCAAAAATCGCTTATTCACTACGTCCCTACTGACGGAATATAGCAAAAAACGCCCAAACGGCAAAAATGATGGAAAAATTACCGCCTTAAGTATCATAAGTTGTTTCGCCAAATCCTGACAATATTACTGTCGTAAACTGGCACTTTCTGGCTATTATCCATATATAAAATACCATTATATACTATATTTCAATTTACACTTTTTATGACAAATCACCTCCCTAAATCCCCTACCACAAGGGAATAGTGAAGGAAAAATTGTTTTAATTTTCGTGATTTTGCCAAAATACCAAATACCCATATCATCCAAGCTGTCCAAAAAGAAAAAATTCTTTTAATGTGTTCCATAAATATGCACATATTTATGAATTTAACTTTTTCTTATCGAAAAAATTGTATACAGGCAAGCGGGCAAATTCATTACAAAACTTTAGATTTGACATCCTTATACTACGCTAGTTGTAAGATAATATATTTTGCTCTCTTGACTTAAAGAAAGAAGGAAATTCATACAAAATTGTGAATGGGGCTTACTATGTTTCTAAATATGCCTATGGTAGCAATTCGAGCCCCATTTGCGTTTTCGTTTTGCTACGGGAAATGACGAATTTAAAAAAATACAGATATTAGCAGTGCCTGAAAATTACTTATGCAAGATACCCGAAGGAAGCAAGCGAAGAAAAAATCGTTCGCGAAATAACAAGAAAGGAAACCTATAAATGTCTGCGAACTAGGTGCCAATATGGAGATTTTATGAAAATTTGATAAAATAAATGCTGTGTGTTGTGCTTAATAATAAGGTTCGTGTCTTTACAACACAAGAAATAGATTGACGCCACTTTCAATATGATTGCATGCAATCATATTGAAATTTAGGTTCGGTCTTATCTGACTGGTTTTCTCTATGTTAATGCTAAATATGTTGCGTTAGCCCATTCTTTGTGTCAACAAGCGTCCGTTTTCAATCGTACATATGTTCTATATACAAATCGGATAAGTCTATTAAAGTGCGGGCACGCTGATATATTAAATCCCCAAGACTTTCAAGTGTGTAATTCGCTTGGGCATTAATAAACTCTTTATGATCATATATTGCCTTCCTTAAGTTATCAAATTGTCTGAGTTCTTCAAACTTAACAAGGATTTTTGCCGGCACAGAATCGCTGTACTTTTCTACCTCTTTCATGTAAACAGACTCCCAATGAAAAAGATTGTCAAAATATTCATACCATGTGCTTATCTTAACACGCTCCCTTAACGAAATATAAGATGGTGGTTGAGAGTTTAAACATATGGAACTAGCCGCAGTAGTAAATTCTTTGTAAGTACAATTTTCCTTTTTAGCAATATCTTCCAATATGCATTTCCCATATTGCTCTAATTGTTGTAGCCACTTCCTTATGTAATATTCTTCAACTTTGCGTCTATTCCATTTGGGGAAGTATACCGTTATAAAGTAGAAAATGGTTGATGCAATAATGGACAAGGAAATAGCATAAAAAATTTTTCCCAAGGGCACCATGAATTGGAATGGGGCTTCAATATCTATAAATAAGCAAGTATATAAAAAGCTAAATATAAGACATGATATTCCTAGTAAAAGTACGAGTCCATTATAGGATCTGAGAAATAAAATAAGTCTCTTTTTATGAGACAGTCTTTTAGGTGGACATATATACATATCTAGAAAACAACTTTAAGCGCATGCTATATTGTAATAGAGTCTTTTTACAAGTAAAATTAGTGCAACTTTTTAATGACTGCTCTATAGTTTAAAACAGTAATAATAGAGTCACATGCTTGTCTTGTACACCTATAATTAAATTCAAAATCCACACATCAAAGCTACTATTAAGTAGCTTCGTTCGCGTCTCTAGGGCTTGTTTTGTTTCAAGTACACTTGGAAAACCTGTTTGTGCATTAGAATACGAATTTTATTCCTTTGGTAGGAAAACTACGGTTAACGCAGTGTCACTTGTTCCAAACAAGGCATTATAGACTTTATTTGTTGCGGCATCTGTATATTCGAGTTTCTTGCCCACAAATGTTGAAAGTGCATCTTTTTTATTCTCAAAAGAAAATATTGCATATGCCTTGCCTTGCGGGGAGTAATGTTCTTGAATGTAAATACGTCCAATGCCTCCGGTATTACCGATACATTCATCTGGCCGGAGACTGAAATTGTTTTATTTTTTCTAAATCAAAAACAAAACCACCAGAGCTCCCCATTAAATCTTTTACCTGCAAGGTATCTGATAGAAATCCCAGTGTCCCTCCCATAAGTTTCAGGTCACCTATCGGAGAAGTTCCACTCAAAATAAGTTCTCCGGATTTTAAGGTTGTAACGCCCGTATATGTCACCTTCCCTGACAGTATTTGTTTCCCATTGGGACTGTTCATAGTTAGATTCACCCTGCCGCGTTTGTCTTTTGAGAGCCAATTATCCTTTATTTCGCCGGAAAAATTGCCGCCCTCACCTATAATTTCTATTGTGCCCTCCCGGATGACCTAAAGATAAGATACACGGAGATGAAGTGGGATACCTTTAGAATCCGTTTACATAGATAACAGCATGTGTGTGCACTTGTCCCTTAGCTTGGGAACCACCTAGCATTAATTCATATTAAAGCTTCAATATCCCGTCCGCAATGCAGTTATACTCCCTCTTGATGGATTGATATGCCAAGTACCATTGATTTTGTTCATCAGACTTCGTAGTTTCTACAAAGAGGTCGTTAGTATATTCATCGCAAATGGCATTATTTAGGAAAACAACTGGTATTGCAGCGCGTTCTGCAACATCACGTAATTTCCCCGTAAAATGGCAACATTCTTTTATGATATACGGCGTTGAATCCGGATATATTCCTTTGAACCACTGTTCGGCTCTAGCCATATTATTGTGGTGTGTAAATCCTACATAGTTTTGTAAGAAATTTTGTACACGAGTGTTTATTAAATCATCCCAAAGCTTAGCATGTGCGGCGTATTTAGAACCCTGGATATCATACCGTTTGGTCATTTGCGGGACAACTCCCAGAAAATCAGGATAATGTAGTCCCGCCTGATTTTGTGTTCTAAACCATGGTTGTAGGTATGTTTTCCAATTTAATATAATGTCAGATAAACCATCTACCGCTTGCAAAGAGTAAAAGTCTGGCTTTACAGGGATAATAAAATAATCTGAAGAAAAGAATAAAATTCCATTTAGAATGCTACCTCCATTTGGAGGCGTATCTATTAAAATATAATCATACGTATTTGTTAGTTTACGCAACGCACGGTGTATATTAAAGATAATGCCACGGGTTAATGGATTCCCGCTATTCATCGCCAAGTTACAGAGATAGAATTCTAACTGTGGTAATGACGTAGGATTCCCACTTCCTCCTGAATACGAGAACCCCAGAGAGCTAGCTATTAAATCAATACTTCCCCCATTAAATGCTAAGATATCTCCGCTTTTTATTGTTGCGCGTCCAATCGCTTTATTTGCATTATGCTTATCGCGATATTGGTAAATCTTTGTGGTAGAAAAAAATGGATCCTTGGGTTGAATCCTTTGAGCAGCATCATTTAAGAATGATGAAAGATTTGGGTATGTTGATAAAAACTCTAACCAAGGTTCACTACCGTCTTCTCCGTACGTTACACTATCGGTAAAGCCAGCCACAGCGGATGTTAAATTCATTTGTGGATCCGCGTCTATGAGTAAAACGCGTTTACCACGATCTGCTAAAATATACCCTAGATTATGCACTAGTGTAGTTTTGCCAACGCCACCCTTATGACTGAAGACTGTTATTATACTACCCATTGTGATAATTCTCACAGTATAGGAAATTTTTTGCAATAAAATTTTTAATGTGTTTAACTATTAGCATATTACCGTTTTTTGATGGATCTGTGTGATTCTACGATGTAGAAATTTTTTTGCTCTTGGTATGTTCTCTTGTATGCAGTGTTTACTTCGTGAAACATTTGTCTAACGTCCCCCACATCTCTACCTTTATTGCTTGCCCCTCGTAGAAGTTTCGAATCCATTTTAGTTTTTTTGGGGGTTATTTAGTCATGGCATTCTCCCTTTTTGCGTATCTGTGTCTTGCAGTTAAAATTTTTGTAAATATCCCAAGTTCTATTTTAGGAAGTGTTACAAAAATTAGCTACGCATAACCCGGCTATACGCCCTTACATATCTCCCTTATAGGATCATTCCCAAGGGTTACCTCCCACTAAGTGACAAATACCCATGAGTACATAATTCCGTGGAATAATTATTCTCTTTGTAACCACTTTTAATTATCACTTAAGAGTGCCCCTTAGGATACCAAAAACCACCCACAAAAATACCAGCTGAGTATTTCAAACAAAATGACTACCTGGTGTGGTAAAGTTCGCATTTTTTGTTCGCATTTTTCCCAAAAACGGGTAGCAAATTTTACTTTAAAAAGTGTTGGTTACTTGGAGAGCTTAAGGGCATTTTTTTCGTCTTAGAAAAAAGGTATCAGTTGGTGAATTTTATCTCCCCTCTCACTATAAAATGTGCCTCAGAGTTACCCCTGAAAGTCTTTCCCATAGGTAGGGATATTTCTCTAAAAATTGTGCCAATTTGGTAGGATAAAGTACACCCACTCACACTCGCTATAATGTCTCAAAATGCACTCCGAAAGAATCTCCTTTACTTATGCGTTTGCCTGTGAAAAGAGGATACCAACTTGAGGGTCTTTACAACCCACACTCCCAGCCACGAAAAAGGTATCAGATTGGATGAATTTGTACCTCATTTCTTAGGATAATTCCCTGAAAATCTTCTTCCAAATAGATGTTTAACTTGGTGACTAACGCCTCAGTTATCTTCCACCAAATATTGCGCTAAAACTCCCCCAAAATGGTACCAACTTTATGCACCGTTTTACCCTTTCCTCTCCTTCTCAGAGGTACCCCTAAACTCTTCCAAAATTCTCATCGAATCTTACTAGAGGTTTCTCCAAAAATAATTCAATTTGCCGGCTAAAAGGACGCATATTTCCCCGTAGAAAGGTCTTAAAAAGCTCACACAAAAAAGGTGGCAGCTGTGTAGATTTTTATCCTATATCTCATTCAAAAATATTCCAAAGCGCACCCAAAGTACACTAAAAAATCTCCTATAAAATGAGTGACATCTTGTGTGTTAAAGGATCTGTTTTTCTCCGCAAAATTGTTCCGAAGTTCTACCAAAAACTTTTCTCTAAACCTTCCAAAATTTTATCCCAAAATGCAGTGCAACTTGGTGTAATTGTCTACCGCATTCCTCCTAAAAAAAGGTATCAGAACTCTCCCCCAAATGTGGGTTAAAGCACCGCAATTTCTTTTCCAAAAATCTATTCTAAAGTTCACCTTAAAAGTATTCTACTCCTTTCAATTTTCACCTCTAAAAGCTGTACAAAAATATTACCCTAAATGCACTCTAATTACACATAAATTCCCTCTCAAAAATAGTGTCCAGCTTGATGACTATCACTCCATGTTTCGCCTACTTAAAATGCTCCGGGATTCTCCCCAAAAAAAGAAATGAATTTGTGATTTTCTAACCCATTTTTCCACCCCAAAAGTAGGAAAATAGCTCACCCCAAAAAGGGCGCAATTTGGGGTAGACTAACGTCGCTTTTCCCATCAAAAATATTACTCAAAGATACCCCTCAAAATGCGCTACTATTATACCATTAAGTGCCCCCAAAGAAGGCTCAACTTGGATGGTATTCTACCCTATTTCTCCGCATAAACTTTCACTCAAAGTTACCCCAAAAATACGTCCCAATCCTTCACCAAAGAGTGGGCAAATCAGTCTCTAGCATTCTGTATTTAAATCCCCAGGAACTAATCAAAAGTTCAACAGAAAAAAAGGGTATTAGCCTTATTGTTAGCACCCTATTTCCTTCCGTAAAAAGTCGTTCCAAATTACACATAAATTCTCCTAATCTGTTCTCCCCAAAGATATAAATATGGAAGAATTTTTACACTACTTCCGCCACACAAATGCACTCCGAAGTCTACCTAAAAAGGCTCGCCTATTTCTTCCAGATTCTGTCTCAAAAACCGTTAGAAAAATTTACCTGAACTACCCGCCAAGTGTCTGAAAAGATTCTCCCCAAAAGGTGTCTAATAGGTAGATTTTTACCTCTTCCTCCCTTCCAAAAAAGCTCTATCAATTTCTCCCCAATCTATCTAACTTCTATATAAAAATTCCCTCCAAAGTAGGGTTGTCAGTAGGTGAAATTTTTACTCCAAATACTTCCATCTCCCCATTCAATTGACCCACCAATTTTTACACCCAACCCCACGGGATTTTTGGTGTGCGTAGCACACAATTTTTTGCGAGCTGCGTAGCGGCGAGTCTTTGTGATTTGCGTAGCAAATTCACCCCCCACGAAGCGTAAGCGGAGTTGGGGCAAGGAGACGCCCGTTAGGGCGTCTATCTTGCGTGAAAAAGTGGGACAAATTCAGGTTTTGGCCCAAAAACCCCGTTTCCTATATATAGACGCCTCAGCGCTCAACTCCAACTCTGGCCCAAAAACGCGGTTTCCTATATATAGACGCCTCAGCGCTCAACTCCAAAAAAAGTATGAAAATTTATGGATTTTCTCAAAGCTAGCCATTTTTTACGAAAAAAGGGGCCGTCTATAATAGACGCCTCAGCGGTCAAGTCGGGAATCTGGCCCAAAAATGGCGTTTCCTATATATAGACGCCTCAGCGCTCAAGTCTTTAGGCATTTTTTTAAGAAAAGTTAAAATACGTATGATCTCTGGCGAAATATTCTACGCGCTTCACGCATGTATTGCGCCTTAAATTTATGAGTTTATTGTTTATGTTATGGTCAATTTTTTTCCGCATGATAGCTACCTATAGTTTACATAAAAATAACTGCCATGACATTCCAAAATTTACTGCAATGTTATCCTAAAAATTGATCCAAGCTAAACGGTTTTTAAAGGCAGCAATGTCTCCCCGGATCAATACCTCTGATTCTGAGATAAAAATCTCAATGCGCACTAAAATTTTTAATCTTGGATACTACAATAAATGCTGCCGTATAAGTTGCACTATCTTAGTTAAATCTTTATAGCAAATTTATACCTTATCACTCACTATAAAGCTACTCATTTCTGTATTTCATTTGCGCATTAACATCTAATGTTGGAGATGAAGAAAGTGATAGCTCTATCTCTGCCATATATTTCTTTTTTCTACTCTCCTTGGAATTAAAAATATCTTCGTCTGCACTAAAAAAGTTATGCGATGTTTTCTCTGAAGGAGATTCTAAAATTCTCTTCAAGGCTTTCAATGATTACAGGTATAGAAAGAATAGTTTTTAGGAAAGAAATCTTTATGTCTATCTTACTCCCTTGCTGTGTAATTTTTGCAGAGGAAGATCATTAAACAAATCAATTATCTGGGGACAACTTTTTTCAGAGCTATCGTATCACAAATCTCTAAACAGTACTCAGGCATTTAGTCTGCAGATATATTCCGAAAAAAATGTTTCCACTAAACGTATAAAAGTGTAATTCGTAGAACGCATTTCATAGCTGAACTCCATTTCAGTGGTACAAAGAAAAAGGGGCGCTACATTTAGAGCAACCCCTTAGTTAAAATTATCTGGAATGTGTAGGCTATTTTGTACTTAGAACGTAAGTTTAATCATCATTATATTTTCGTCCATCATACCTACTGTAACGTAGGTTATTCTTCTTCCAAATCTTCTTCCTCATCATCGTATTCCTCATCATCGTATTCTCCATATCCACCCATTGTAAAATCTAAGTATATTGCATCTACTTTCTCATCTCCATTTCTGTGAAGATAGGCCTTGTATGAACCATCTCCGCCAAAGTTGCCGGCAGTTACTCCCCAATCTCCATCAGGTGCACGGTATATAGCATAGTTTTCACCTCTATTTGAATCGTTAAACTCTATACCATCCTCTGGATATTTTTTTGAATCGTAGATGCCGCATTCTCCACTATCAACTCCTACATCGATCAGACTGTCTTCGTAGCAATCGCTATAGTCTATTTTTTCGTACTGTGAGGAGTGTACAACGAACAGTCCCTTGAGTGTTGGATGCTTACCCATTTCGGCAATCTCTTGTACGATATAATCGCCTGGCAATGTGTTAACCTCTCCTGCGCACCAAGTATTCTTATCGTAGCAAGGATCACTTATTAACGTTTTAGTCCCAAGCTTGATTTTGTTTGCTGATGTATTTTTCATGGTATATTCTTTTTCTTCTTGAAATTTAATCGTTTATTTTGGATGCGCGTAGCGCTCTATTCCTCCTCCCTAAAATTTCTACAATAACGCATATGCGCTATGTGCCATTTCTTCTCTCAGATTGAGTTTAAAATTATGTGTTTAGTCTAGATTACAAATGGCGAGTCTATGTCTAAATTTCTCCTGTACCTGGACAGGTAGTGACTCCATAACCAGTAGGTCTTCTAAATCTTTACCTACGACGATTAAATTCCATCCTGCCTTCATAGGTACGCCGGCAATTTTATGCTCCAGTATCATCTTTTGTACTATTACCTTTATACCTATTGATGCTTGATCCATCTCTTCCAAAAGTAGCAGGCCTTTATCCGGAAGATGATTATTCGCCGCAACAGGTATTTCTGCGGGGAAGATTTGTCGCGTCTTTTCCCTCTCCTGAATGCCTATTCCGATTAAATCGCCCGTACCTATTTGGCTTAGCCTCATAGAATGGAAACCATAGCTTTCTATGCTTCCTATTAGTTGGCAAATTCCGGAATTCCTCCATTCAGAGTTTTGATTACCGGTCAATATTCTTCCCATTATTTGCCTAAATACGGATATCGTTGATCTACCATGTCCTGGTAGTTCGGAAGATTTTTTTAAAAATATGGAATATGGAAGTTGCCATTGAACTCGCAGTTCTTCTTCTAATTGCATCAAATTTAGTTGTTTTAATGTATGAACCATAGTTTTTGTTTTTTGAGTGCGTAGCACTTTTCTACAGCGGAAATACTTGCCGGATACTACAACGCCCTAAATCGTTGAAATTTGCCCTCTATTTCGCTTTTTTATTCCCAACCTGGGCTTCCCCATCATTTTTTAGTGATAAGCTGTTTTATGGGCATTTATTCCTTTTTATGACGATGTGTGCAACTTGAGCTTATTACTACAATGCCCCAAATCATTGAAATTTGCCCGCAATTTCGCGTCGTAGGCCTTCTATGGATAAATCCATCGGTTTTTACCATTCAATCGCTTCTAGGGGCATTTTCTCGCGTTTTTAGTGGTGTGTGCATTTTTATTTTAAATTATCTACCATACAGCCCGTGGTTAGCCTCACAGCAGACAAATTTCTATTCTGAACTCAGTAGGTAGTACACAGTGCTAATATGACCTGATTTTGTTATTTTAGCGCGTAGCACTTATTCAGAATAAAAGGGGTATTCTCTCCCCTTGTGCTTTAGATGCCGAATATAGCACGTATGATGATAACAAGGTAAGATGCCTCTACAGCCCGGGAATCTAACAGTAGATCATATTTTATAAAATAGCCGCATGGAACTTATTTTACGGAGGCAACTTCGGTCTGCCCCTCGGCAAGCACATGAATGTATTTCATTAAGGCAGCCCTCCTATGATATTTTTTCCCAAAGTTCCGATAGAGTGTATTCTTGTACCCAAGAGAATAGCTCATTTTGACTCAACCTTTTTACCCTTGTGGTTTCATCAGGCGCCTCAAAAACTAATATGTCATTTGCATTGAAAAAATCTAAAAATAACGGAGATTGGGTCGCTACTAAAATCTGTAGATTCTCTGCAGCTTGATTTATCGTATTTGATAGTATTCGTATGGACATAGAATGTAATCCCAATTCCGGCTCGTCTATAACAATAACATCCGGCTGAATCTTCCTTGCTGCCAGTAACAGCGTGGCCAACGCTATAAACCAGATTGTTACATCAGAAAGTTGATTCGGCGTTGATTTATAATCAGACCCCTGCTTTTTCCAAAATAAGTATACTGTATCTTGCTTCTCGGGATATCCGTCTATCGCAAAATCTGCAAAATATGGAAGTATTTTCTGAGGGTACCTCACAATACGAGTGTAATATGACAAATACTCATGCGTAGTTTTTAACATATTGAGTACTGCAGCTATGTTCCCGCCATCATTTTCAGGTACTGGCAGTCTGCTAGGAATATTCCACCTCTTATTCTCGCTATATCTGTTGTGTCGTGAAATTGAAATGCCCGTATTTTTTGTAGAATTGACTTTATAGTATTTGCCGTACTACGTAATGCTTTATTAGTCTTTCCTAGTTTATCTCCTAAATCAAGCAACCCTAAGTTATACCCATTGTTTTCAATTTCATATGAGAAAGGCTTTCCTTTCCCAGATTTACAGTATTCGATATATTTTCTGCTGATAAACAATCTTCCTAGTGCTTGAAATGGCAAATCTATCTCATATTTATCCGTTGCGTTATTTGTGGCAATTTCTATCTCACACTAAATACGCTCTGTCTACTTTCTCCCATTAAAAGTGCTTACTGCCATAACTCATTATATACTCTTATAAATTGCGCGTTAGGGCGTTTCCTAAAAGCCGGAAGAATGACAGCAGATTACTTTTCCCTAAACCATTCGCACCTATTATTACATTTAGGTTGCTAAGTGTAATATCTGTCCTGCTTTTAAAGGACTTAAATCCTGTAAGAGATACTTTTGTAATCTGTGGCATATTTTCGAATTTTCTGCTTTTACCCATATATTTATCTTTGAGTTTTGTCAGTTTTTTTATCACTATCGGCGCTGCTATCTACAGTATGGGACAACGCAGACTACTCATAGAGTAGGCGACCTTCGATTATTGCGGTTCTGCTACGCTTGTGTTGGCGCTTTCTTAAGTATATTAACCATGCGTAATTCTAATGCTTGTTCTTTAGTCATATTCTTGTGATAAATGTTATTGCCTTCTGAAATCCAATTGCGAAACTCCCATATACTGCGTTTAAACCCATCCCAATTTATATAAAGCTTGCTTCCTAACGGTATTTTTATTCGTGGATCGTTAGACCTTAGCAATAGAAGCATATGTGCTGGAATTTCGGTATGCCTCTTTGTGATATCTTGGCTCCATATGTATTGAGATGCTCTATCACTATTAGGATATTCTGAGCTCCGAAGAAGCGTTTTCCTTCAGATGTATTTTCTCTCTTTAAAATCTTCAATTTGATAACTAAACCTTCTTAGATTACAAATAAAAGCGTATAGATGCAGGCAGACTTTATTGTTCGTTTTGTATTAATTTTTAGGAAAATTATAAGCGTAACTGGCTTGAGTAATTTAAAGTATGTTATTGGGCACTAACAACACCTCCGATTTGATGATTCATGTATATATGGTAGCATTTTGAGGCATCAGAATATGCCTTAATACCTTGCAAATTATAATGTCCAAAAATATGAATCAAAAAATTTTCCATAAGAGCTAAGTGGAAATAAAATTATCCTGTAAACAATTTGTAGTTAATACGTACTTTTACAGGCCACTTATATATGATTTTGATGAGGTTTCAAAATTTCTCCTATACTTATTGTTTTACCTATTTGCTTTTTTTATGTCATACATATATGATACATTGTAGAAAGCATGCAAAACGTCAAATGGCTAATATTATGTAGATAAACCTTCCTATTGCTAATTGTTCCTACGCCTAATCTAGCAACCCCTTGTTTCTGGCTATTTGAAAAACTACGCTTTTTTTGTAACTCTTAGAATTTGGAGCTCCGGCAATCATTTCCGGGTATTTTTTGCGATAGCGATTGAGAGTTCTATCAGATATACCCCCTAGAAGCATTCTGACCTGTTTGCCACACAATTCATCGGGTAGAATATCTGTTGTAATAAGACGTTTCTCTTTAGGTAGGGCATTGAAAAAACCTTCTATAAAAGCGGGATTATTGGCGCATGCCTCTCCTAGAGTGCGCATATCCGCAACTTTCAATAATTCAATTAATGTTTTGGTCGCTTCTGATTTTGTCATACCCCTAGTTTAGGATAGGGGATTTTTATTTGGTTCTATAGAAAAATATTTTTTAGCTTCCGTTTCATTTGTTATACCCTTATAGAATTTTTCAAAAGTTTTAAATCCTCTGACGTGCCCCATAATCTCTACTACAATGCGTGGATCCAAATAATGGTAGCCATAGCTTCCAAAGCAGTGGCGCAATACATCCTGCGGTGCCTTCCCCATAACTTTTCTTCTGATGCGTCGCATAGTTGAGTAACTGAAATTACATATGGAGCCCTTCCTCTGAGATTTAGGTGTTAGTTCAAGAAACTTCCAGATATTGTCTATTTTTCCTGAAATTACGCGGAGTTTACGAATTTTAGAAGTTGCACCCGGTATGGTTATTTCGCGGCGCGAAAAGTCAACATTTTCCCAGGCTAACCTTGCTTTGGAATTTTTAGGGCATATTTCCTCAGGCCTTATCCCTGCGAACGCCAACAAGGCGAAACTGGCTAAAATTGCCGGTTTTTGAGGAAGATCCCTAAATATTCTCTCCACCTCCTCAACACTTAATATTTCCGGCGGAGTTTCATCCTTTTTTACCTTCTCTACGGTTATATTTACCGTTGGATTGATTGTAAGGAATCCTTCTCTGACCAAATATCTGAAAAAGGTCTTTAAGCGCATTAGGAGATGTTCCTGTACGGAAATTTTGTCCTTTGAGTTTATAAGTTCTCTTAGGCTTTTTTCTGTAATAGATCCAATAGGATATATATCTCCAAAGCTATTTTTTAACCAGCCAAGGTAGTGAATGTATTCATTCATAGTACTATCTCTGCAGTTGGATTTTTTGCGCGCTTTTAAAAACTTTCTCACCGCCTCGCCAAGCGAAAGATTTCTTTCCGCTGTATGTGTGTATTTCTTTATTAGAATATCGCACACCTCATCGTAGGCTTTTTCAATTTCAATACCAAGATTGGCACAGAGTTCTTGGAACTGTATTTGACGTATAATCCCCATCGCGCTCACATTAACACTGCTGGGAATCGTGCGTGCCGTGTGAATACTTTTGACGAATGATTCCGCGTCGGTTCTAGTTCTGAAAGTCACGGATTTTCTCTTGCCTCGTTCAAAAAATTTTACGCGATATGAGCGTATGTTCCCATTTTTGGTTCTTCTTTCCTCTATTGTCGTTCCGCTTGCCTTCATATTTGAAGTTTAGTCAGGCAAGGTCAAAATTTTAGTATTTAGTCTTGTCGTCTAGCGAGCTATATTTTCTGGAACCGGGACAAACGCAAATAGCGTGAAATGGCAGATCTTTCTTATATTGAAATAGGTAAAGTCGTATTACTTAGGTAAAACCACAAATATTTTTTTAATATCTTAAAATATAGACATGTAAACCTCTAAAACGAGGTTCTCTATCTATACCATAGTCCAAAATCGCAATAAGATTTTTCTGCAACACGCGTAAACGCTATTACAAGTCGCCTAAAAGTACGATAGCAAAATATCGCGAAGATCTATAAAAAATTCGCAGTAACAAAAGATTTCTAAAAGTCCCAAGCAGAATCATCCGCGATCGAATCATTTGTATTAGATTCTTCTCTTACCGCCAAATCGGGCGGGTTACATGGAGTGGAGATTTGATTGGCAATTTCGCTATTCTGACTTGTATCAGACTCGCTTTCAAATTGTTCCGGTTCATCAAACTCTCTTTTGTCAATTATGCCCGCTAGGTATAGATACTTTGAAGGTTTGCCAATATACATAATATGCAAAGAGTGTTTTGCACGCGTTATTGCTACATAGAAAAGATTTATAGAATCAATATAATCGTAATGAGCTTTGTCTCTAAATAATAACTCCTTAATCGTTCGGACTTTCTTATTTGTAATATACGGGTAATTACTCGCACTGCCGTCAAGTATTATTGCGCAATCGGCTTCGCCGCCTTTGAATCTGTGTATTGTAGATATTTTAATTTGCTTTGGATCTAGTATCATTGTGGCTTGTCCCGCGTTTAAATCGCGCAATACGCGTTGGCGTATTGAAACAAGATCGCCTCCGGGATCCAAAACATTTTTTCGGGCTAACAAGATAAATGTTCGTTTGGGATCTATTTTAAGTTCTTTGTTTACGATTTTTCTAAGTTCTTCAAAAAATGCAGCGCAAATATCTGCTGTGGGGGTGTAGGCTATTTTATGTTTTTCAATCAAACCTTTGCCTATGCGGTCAGACAATGCTTGCATTTTCAAATCAAGCAGAGACATGTTACTTTTGACGAATGTTGAAGCGCCACTATATCCATTTATATGTTTTCTTTTTTCTTTATTGTTTTTAAAATTATTTGCGATATCCACCAAATTCCCGTCCATTCGATAAGTTAGCGGTAACTCAAATCTTTGTACATTCTCCATGTTCAGCTTGTTTTTATCTTCTATTGAAAGAAATAGGGAAGAGTTTGCACCTATGAATCTGTTTATAGCCTGGGCCGGATCTCCTACAAATATGAAATCGGCGGTTTGCACATATTTTTTTATGCACTTTAGTATGTCAACAAAGACATTGTTTAAGTCCTGCGCTTCGTCAACAAATACGTATTTAAGCGATTTCAATCTGTCTGTGTTAATTGGATCGCTATTGCGGACTGCCACTTCCAATATTCTAGAAAAGGTAGTATACTGATCGCTTATTAGTTCAGGGAAAACTTTTCTAAGTATTCTGAAAAATGCGGAAACTCCTTTGTCTAATTTAAAATTAACGATATCATTAAGGTAATTGGCAAATCTCTGCTGCTTTTCTCTTCCAGTAAGAATTCCTTCATTGCGAAGACGTTCTAAAATTTCTACTATAAACTCAGTAACTTCATCTGTGGGGCGATAGATAAATCCATCTTCACAATCAAACAGAGATCTTTTATCTTCATTGTACACGCCGTAACTGCACTGCGAGATAATACCCGGAAAATCACTGGCGAAGACCTCCTCCGTAATTTTTTCCCAGTTTTCAGGGGTCAATGGTTCTACAAGTTTTTTCAGGTAGTCTGAATTTATCAATAGGGAATCGTCATAAATCTTGTCGCTCTGGTTTCCGTTTACGATCTCAATATGGCGTATTTTATCATCGTTATCGCAATATCCGTCTTCTGAAAAAGAAATCACTGCGCGATCTGGATAAAGTTTAAAATCATATAGTATTCCCATTAAAAATAGGCGATTTGCAACATCTGAAATCCTCTTATAAAAACTATAATCCAGTTCTTTTTTATTTTGGATATCCAAGAGTAGTTCACCACGCAAAGTGTGTTTCCTCAAAAAATTCTCACAAATACGCTTATTTAAATCTCCCCTAAGAGTATTTCCGTTGAGTCCTATAGACAACTCTTCAAGTTTTTTCTTCAGATCGCGATTTTCAGTGTCGTTCTCTATTTCTCTGGATTTACTTATTTCAGGGATTAAAAAGTCTACTTCCGACATGTCATGACTAAAACTCTCGTCGCTTAGAAAGTTTTTATCTAGCAAATTTTGAATCCTATATCCGAGATTCCTGTAGTAGCAACTACTTCCTTTAAGCAATATTTTGTCTATCTCCATATCGTATTTTTTCATGTAGACCATCGCAAAAGAATGAAAGGTATATGCGTGCTTTCTTGGTTTTTTTGAAGTAATTTTAATCTGACGTAACATTTCGTCCAATTTGCGGTTTATCTCTTGTGCTACACGGGTATTTAACGTAAGTATTACTATTTCGTGCGGATTTACTCCGCAAAACTTAACTAGCGCAATAAAGGCAAATATTATCAAGGTCGTCTTTCCGCTTCCGGCACTCGCTCCAACCCTTATGCAGTGAGCTTTATCGGGTTCTTGAGTATTCTCCATAATGGCTTTTATCACCGCAATTTGGTGCTCGTTTAGAGCTTTGCCATAGTTTTTCTGAAAAAAGTCTTTAATCTGCTCCTCGTCTATCATATACTAAAAAGATTGAATTGTGGATTATCTGAAGAAAATGCCCGAAATTTATGAGCGCATTGCAAGCTTAGGCAACGCGTCAATTGCGTACGTATTAAAACAACTTCCACAATATAATCTAAATAGAAGCCTTGTATATCGCATACAATTGGAGATAAAGAAACGCAACGAAGCCCAAAATGTTTACAATGCACTTTCAAAAGACGATCCTAAATATAAGGAAGCCGTCAATATTTGTAAACAACCAAATCGTTATAATGGATTCCCATATTGCGGAAGAGGCAGGCCTCCTGCATCCCATATAATAAAGCGTAATAGATTAATCTTCTCAGAAATAACAAATGGACACATTCATACCCGCGGCTCTTTGTGTGGAACATTAAACATGTTTAAAGCAAAAATACGAGGTCGTACCTATAATTGGAAACAAAAGAAACCTAACAGTATGTATCCTCCGGCATCGGTTTCCCGCATATTAATAAAGACATTTCACATCCCGTTGGAACGTATAATGGTTCCTGTTAATCGCGACAAGCATAAACAAAAGTGTAATTTTTTACTGAAAATTCGTCATACCCCACTATACTTTCCTGCAAAAACACACAGAAATAGGTTTATTGTTATCATCTTGGGCTATAGAGAGTCTAATTCGCGCGAGCATCACTTCTTTTCAATATATGACGCTTCAAAATTTGATTTTAAATCCTCGCTCAGTGCTTTTTGCGAAAGATTTATTAAAACATATTCAAAAACAAAGAGTTTTTCCGTGCTGAGTACCTGCTTAAAGAAATTTGCTTCAAATCATCTTAACGTGGCAAACTTCATAAAGATACAATTAAGGGAAGATGCGAGCGAAATGGAAAAAATGGAAGAGTTAGAATCCCACTGCTAATAGTGCAATTTCTTTGTATGAGCATCGCAAGCTAAAGGAAGGTTTTGGAAATAAAAGTTCAGGCTAATATTTAATCTGGAAATCTAAGTATGAGAAAGACTATCACAGTTTTAGCGGCAAAGACAGGGGTAAAAGCACTTTGATTTATAACCTTTTCCATATACCTGCTAGATAAGGGCAAGTGTATGTTGCTTATAGATGGGAATCCACAGATAAACCTTACATCTGCTGTTTCAGAATTACTAACTAATGCTCAATATACGACAGGAGCAATAATTTGGCAGAATTTTTTTTCCAAGAATACAAATAGCCCTGTGTATAAAAGAAATTACCGATAGGCAGAGGAGTGCTCCGTCAAGTTTTTACAAAGAGCCTGCGATATACACTTACGAGGAAAACCATAAGAAATTACACTGGCCGATTGCGTACGGTTTCGGAAAACGCGGCAGTATATATAGTTTCCCTTGATAATGCAATTGCATCGGAGAATGAATTTTCGCAAGCTATTTTTGGCAATCCTAATGTCGCAGATAATCAATATGCTCTAGCATTGCAGTCAATTAAGTCAGAATACAACAACATAGAGATGAGTTATTACGACTTTAACAAGTGAATGCACTCTTGAGGAATTTAGTGCATATAACTATCTTGTAAATACCGGATATAAAACCTTAGCAAACGCAGAAAATTGCTTTCAAGCAATGTATCCCAACTCGCACTCTATGCGCGGATGGCGCCATTTTATAATCAAACTTTGGGTTGTGTATGAACGAATGCCAATACCAGTCCTTTTAGCGCCATATACGATGAGCATACCGAAGCAATCTTTTCCCTAAAGCCCCTAAACAGGGTGGAATAATATGGAGGTCATTACAATGTCACTTGCGTGATATGAAGATATAAACGACGTTCATTGCCTATTCCCATTTAATTAATTCTTCGCGAGATGGTATCAATACTTTGAGAAAAAAACAAATACTGCGCTTCCATAATTCATTGTTGTATTTTGAAACCAAGGTTATACGGCTTTATGCAGTATTACTAACACATAAATGCTTAGTAAGTTCTGCATAGTGCAGCAGATTATAACATTTTTTTATTTTATGCTTGCAATTTGACGAAAAACCGATATTTAGCTTGTCAAGTTGCGTAGCAACTCGGACATGACTACACGTTAGTGTTAGTGCGCTTAAATAGAATAAATAAATGCTTATCGAGCAAATGTGCTATCTAAGCATATAATGCTTGCTCTTTTAACGACTTTCCCTACTCTATAGTACATGAGTGAAAATAAAGATAAGCAAAGGCAAGATTCTGGATGCGGTGATCCAGTACATCCATCGGTTCTTTTAGCTCGGTTTCTTACAAAAAACGGGATTAGTATGTATTTTTTGGCAAAACGAACGGGTATACCAGCCGATGTTATTTCACGTTTAGTAAGAGGTGAACGCGCCTTTACCGCAGATACTGCCTATAGGATTGGTAAAGTTCTATCCATACCGGAGCGGAAAAATCTGCTATTGTCACAAGCTTTTTGGGAACTTGCCATGGTCGCAAAACAAACAGACAAATATTCGAAACTCACACCAATTACAAAATCAGAACTTGATGCTCAAAAGAAAACCATAAGGAGAAAACCCAATTACGCTAACATCTCCAAGTTTTCTTGACTGATCTTGAAATGTGGCAATAAAGTTTACCTGCTTCAGTAAACAAGAGGAAAAATAAGAAATTTTGTCCCAAATACTGCAGGCAATTTCCCTATCTTATTTATATTAAATATGTTGTTTCCTGCCTGTCACGCAGGAGGTCGCGAGTTCGAGTCTCGTCCATCCCGCCACTTTAAAAGCCGCAAGTTCAAACACTTGCGGCTTTTTTGTTGGGTCAACACCAAAGGTTGTGGAATAGGTTGATTTTTTAGATTTGTCTTTCAT
>ERZ827181.1375-NODE-1375-length-26558-cov-31.198694_pt1 | contig 26558 bp, 20 predicted proteins | sample MGYA00519778_ERZ827181 | MGnify/ENA primary metagenome ERZ827181 (study PRJEB31778, sample SAMEA3449273) | human gut metagenome | biome: human gut; feature: human-associated habitat; material: faeces | place: United Kingdom | collected 2010/2012 ...
GGTAGTCGATGACTTCCTCGAGCACGTCGCAGAAGGAGCCCATGCACACGACGACGCGGTCGGCATCGGGAGCGCCGTAGTAGTTGAACAGGCCGTAATCGGTGCCGAGCTTCTCGTTGATCTTCTTCATGTAGCCCTCGACGACGGCGGGAAGCTCGTCGTAGACCTTGTTGCAGGCCTCACGGTTCTGGAAGAAGATATCGCCGTTCTCGTGGCTGCCGCGGGTGTGCGGGTGCTCAGGGTTGAGCGCGTGGTCGCGGAAAGCCTGGACGGCGTCCATGTCGCACATCTCGGCCAGATCCTTGTAGTCCCACATGGCGACCTTCTGGATCTCGTGGCTGGTGCGGAAGCCGTCGAAGAAGTTAAGGAACGGGGTCTTACCCTCGATGGCGGCAAGGTGAGCCACCGGCGAGAGGTCCATGACCTCCTGGACGTTGCCCTCGGCGAGCATGGCGAAACCGGTCTGGCGGCAGGCCATGACGTCGGAGTGATCGCCAAAGATGTTCAGGGCGTGGGAAGCGACGCAACGCGCGGAGACGTGGAAGACGCCCGGGAGCTGCTCGCCCGCGATCTTGTACATGTTCGGGATCATCAGGAGCAGACCCTGAGAAGCCGTGTAGGTGGTGGTCAGAGCACCGGCGCCCAGCGAACCGTGAACGGTACCGGCTGCACCTGCCTCGGACTCCATCTCGACGACCTTGACCGGGGTGCCGAAGATATTCTTGCGACCCTGGGCCGCCCACTGGTCGACATGGTCGGCCATCGGGCTGGACGGCGTAATGGGATAGATTCCCGCTACCTCGGTGTACGCATACGAAACATATGCGGCCGCCTCGTTGCCGTCCATAGACTTAAACTTACGCGCCATATACCCCTCTCCTCTCATATAGGTATACAGGCCCCGGCGATCGCCGGGATGTTGGCGTGATGGGATTTTCGCTGTTGCTTCCAATCATCTGGCAGGCAGGCTCAGCAGCAGGTACATGGCGTGGAGAGAAGGCATGCCGAGGCGAGGAGGGCTGCACGCGCTCCACAAGCCCAGCTACCCGTCTTGCACATGACCGAGCGCCGCAAAGGCCGCATGCCGGATGCTCCCGGGCACGCCCCGGCGATGGGAAGCGCCCGCAACGGAAATCCGCATGCGGGTTTATTGTACCCCGCCGTCAAGTGTAATTTCGGCAAATATAGGCGGGCGGTAAAGGTTTACCTTGGGTGACTGCCAAGGGCCAAAATGGCCCCTCCATCCCTGGGCGACCGGCTCTGGTGCGCCAAGGAGTGTCCCCAAGTGCCGGCAGAAAAGGAACGTCCCTATCTGCCGGCTAGAGGGCACCGAAGAGAATGGCGTAGGTAGTGGATTCGCCGAGCTTGAGCTCGTCGCCGGGATTGAGTTGGGCGGAACGGCCGGGTTCGACCTGAATGCAGACGCGCGTGGCCCCGTTTACCACCACGGTTCCGTTGGTGGACGACAAGTCCTCGACGTGCCAGATATTTTGAGCATCGCACCAGATATGGGCATGGCGGGCCGAGACATCGTCGCCGACGTCGGTAATATCGCCCTCGCCAGTGGCCAGCGCGCCAATCTCAACACCCTGCTCACTCGGCTGAATCCAGCGCGGGGCGCTCACGACAAAACTGTTTTGTACGCGCAGCAAGCCCAAGGGGTGCGCCGGGGCGGGTTCGCGTTCGCCCGCGGTCATCGACATGCCAAGCGAACGCGGCGTGGATGTGCCTCCGCCACAGGTCGCGTGCGCGTAGTCGATGGCATAGTTCACCGAGGACCGCACATCCGCCGAACAACCGACGGCGACAAACAGCACCAGCACGGCCTCGGCGCGCTCGGCGGGCATGAGTTCCGCCGCCTGGGACAGGCGATCGAGCGCGTTGCGATAGAGATTCGTGTCCTGGTGGCACTCTTCGAGCGCGCGTACCATCGGTTCACCTGCAGGACCGCACACCATATTGATCACAGCCGTGGAGTCCATGGGATTGCGCTGGCGCAGGGCCAGTTGCGACATAATACGCGCAGCCGAGGTACCGTATTCGGCAAAGTAGCGATGCTGAAGCGTGCCGACCGGCGCGCGAACGATAAAGCGGGAAACCCAAGAGCGATCGGCGGCTCGGCTCTGTGGGCTGCGGCCGTCGGCGAGCGGACGGGACGAAAGCACCAAGCCGCACAGCTCGATATGGCTCAGATGCGCCGCGCGCTTAAAGATGTCAAACATGGCCCCGCATGGGGTGAGCTCAACTTGAGATGCCATGACCTAGGCCTCCTTAGTCGTAGAAATAGAATCGGACGATACTTCGACAGGTCCGCCAAAAGTACGGGCAGCTGCGGCTCCACCGGCAAGCGGAGTCGCCATCTGGGCTTTTGTGCGTCGTGGTGCCGAAACGGGAAGTTCAAAGGCAAAGCCCATCGCAAGCAAAAACCACGTAAGCGTATAGGTTGCAACCAGAGCGGCAACAAGGCCGCCCATCACGGCGCGTTGGGAAAATACGCTACATGCAGCCACAACCAGCACCGGAACCTCGCAGGCAGAAAGCGCAAGCACACCCTGCAGGAAGCCCGAGCGCCGATCGCGCGCAAGCGCCCCCGCGGCAACGCCGGCTATGCCTGGCAGTGCCAACGCCAGTGCGGCAATAATACCCGGTAGCGACCCAGACCACACGAGCGATCCCAAAGTCGCCGTCACGCGAGCGCCCGACGCCAGCAGCGCGGCCGAAACCACGATCACAGCCCAAACCACGCCACAGACGACCGTCGCGCCGACCATCAGCGCGCGACGAACCGCGCGGCCAGACGCATCCATGGGGCACGGCGTGAGCGGCTCGCCGCGGAGCGAACGGCCGACATTTTGCGCATAGTGGTCACAAAACGCCGAGAGCGCCGCCTCGACCGCCGCCGGCTCGGGACGATCCTTTTGATGGCTGGACAGACAGGCCATCACCACGTCGAACAGCTGGGCATCGACAAACGCCAGCGCATCGCGTAGCTCTTCGGAATCCGGCTCAAGCCCTAGCTGCTGGGCCTGCTCGGCCGCGGCGAGCGCCACATCGGGCTCACGACGAAGCAGCTGAGTCAAATCACAACCGGGCGCATGGGCACCAATGGGATAGTCGGGCCGCGTGTCCATCTTGAGACGGTAGGGGCTCGCGATGTCGCGCGTCTTTTTGCGCGAACCCGAGGTGCCCGAAGTGCTCGGCGCGGCTTCGTATGGCGCGACGCCGGCAATGAGCTCGTAAACCGTGCTTGCCGCGGCATAGACGTCGATCGCCGGCGACATACGCAAAGCGCGCAGATCGGGAATATCGTCGGTGAGCATCTCGGGCGGGGCATAGGCAACCGTCGCGCGACGCAGCGTGGCATAGCGCTCGGTAAAGGATGCCTTGCCGCCGGTACCGGCCACGGCCGACGCAGGCTCAAGCGCCAGCGACGAGCCAAAGTCGATCAGGCACAGGTCAAAGGTGCCCTCGGCAAGCTGCCGGTCAAGCGGTAGACGCGCCGTGCGCACCATAATATTAGCGGGCGAGATATCGCGATGGACAAAGCCCTCACCCACCAGGCTCATACGGCAGAGCAGATCGAACAGGTCGCGACCCAGACGCGCCGCCACAAGCGGCGACAGGCGTCCGGCATCGTCCACGGCGAGTCGCGAACGCAAGCGGGCGAGCGTCTCGCCCTCGACCCATTCCATGACAATTGCAGGCACACCATCAACCTCGCCCCAGCCATAGAGGCGGGGAAAGCCCTTAAGGCCCGAAAGGGCGCGATGGCATTCATATTCCTCGCGAAATGCCGCTTTGAACTTGGCGACCAGCGACTCATGGGCGGCATCGTCGTCAAACTCATCGCGCGTCGGCAAGATGAGCTGTTTGAGTGCTACGTCCTCGCCTTGGGCGTTGACAGCACGCGTCACGCGGCCGATACCGCCACGGCGCATGGTGGCATCGTCGGCAAACAGTATCGTAAAACGACGCAGATAGGCAGGCAGTTCGTCCTGACCGAGCGCAATGGCCGGCTCAAACCCGTCGACACGCGCCAGGCGCAGGCCGACCATGGGATCGCGACCGAGCGATTGTGGTGTGGTGGATGCAAGATCGGTCATCATAGGGCAAGCGCCGCCACGTTATTGTTGAAGTTACCGAGCGCGACGTCATCATCGCCGTAATGGCCGACCCATTGACATAGGTTGGTGTAACAGCCCCACAGATTGGCATACTGCTGATACCACCTTGACCGGGGCGAGAATGTCTGACGACCGAACTCGGCTCGAATGACAAACATCTCCCCGACCAGGCTGTCGCACGGCCTGGGATCTCCCGTAGAGTTATAGGTCGAGACCACGTCATTGGCACGAGAAACATAGCCGTCGAGCATGTTGTACTTGGTCACAAGCCAACTGTGAATGCTCTCTTCATCAGCAGCGGAAAGGCCGCCGGAGTTTGCATCGTTGTCAGTGTTGCCGCCCGTCGAGCCGCCGTTTCCAGGCCCTCCGGTAGAGGAACCCGACCCAGAGCCGCCGCCCGAACTCGATGAATCCGAGCCGGAGCCAGAAGTATCCGAGCTACCGGGCTTTCCGGACTGCTGGGCGTCCTGCTCCTTTTGCTGCTCGACCTTATTCACCGTTGCCGCCACGCTATTGTTGGACAATCGATCGATGATCTTGGTGTTGGTGAGCACGATGGTTTTGCCATTGGCAAGCGTGACTTCGTTGTCCGGGGCCTCGGCGCCGTCCGCATCGTCGGTGCCAAACACAATATGCCCGACCACACTTGCCCAAGCATATCCAGTCGTGGTGCCCAGATCGCTTTTGATCTCATGCCCCACGCGCGGTTCGCGTGCGGCATGCGCCTGCATCATGGACGGCACGGTCATGCCATAGGCAGAAACGCCAGCTATGACCAGCACCAGCGAGCACGATAGCAGTGCGTACGCCCGCGGCGCCAAGCCCAGTCGGCGTCGTATGCGCACCGCGGCGCCGCGCTTTGTCTGAGTGCCACCGGGCCGCATGCGTTCTCCTCCAACAAAAACACGCCGCTCGGGAGCGGCGCATTCATTCGAATCCATATTTGAGTGTATCAGCGAACCAAAAAGGTTACGCAACGAATGGACAAATTAAGGATGCGAGCGGAAGCATCCATGCGATAAGCGGATACGAAGCATCTTTGTTGCACAACAAACTCACAGTCGCACGGGGAAATTATGACTACCCCGTGCGTCGCGAGGAAAACATACGGCAGGAGCAGGCTCGCCACCTAAATCGCGCGGCGGGCCTCGATGGCGCGGCCAAGCGTAAGCTCGTCGGCATACTCCAAGTCGCCGCCCACGGGAAGGCCGCTTGCCAGACGCGACACCTCGACGCCCAACGGCTTGATGGTACGGGCCAGATAGCTCGCCGTGGTCTCGCCCTCAATATTGGGGTTGGTGGCGATGATGACCTCGTGGATGTCCTCGTGGCCCAAGCGTGCCAGCAGCTCTCGAATGTGCAGCTGCTCGGGGCCAATCTTGTCCATGGGACTAATCACGCCGCCCAATACGTGGTAGAGGCCGTGGTAGCTGCCCGTGCGCTCGATCGCCTGGACATCGCGCGGCTCGCCCACCACGCAAATGCGAGTGGTATCGCGCATCGGGTCCTGGCAGATGGAGCACTCGTCGGCCGTGGCGTAGTTAAAGCAGCGGCTGCAAAAGTGGACCTCCTGCTTGACCTCCAGGATGGCCTCGGCCAGGCGGCGCGCCTCCTCGGCGTCGGCCTCCAACAGGTAATAGGCGATGCGCTGGGCCGACTTGGGACCAATGCCCGGCAGACGGCCCAGCTCATCGAGCAGTTTTTGCAGACTGTGGTTGGCACTCATATATATGCGTGTCTTAGAACGGCATGCCCGGGATGTTGAGGCCGCCGGTGATGGCGCCCATCTGCTTGTTGGCGAGCTCGTTGACGCCGCGGACGGCCTCGTTGACGGCAGCCATGATCATATCCTGCAGCATATCGACGTCCTCGGGATCGAGCGCATCGGGATCGATGGTGAGGTTGACGAGCTCCATCTCGCCGTTAACGGTCACCTTGACCATGCCGCCGCCGGCAGAGGCGTCGACGGTCTGGGACTTGAGGTTCTCCTGCGCGGCGGCAAGCTGCTCCTGCATCTTGCGAGCCTGCTTCATCATCTGCTGCATGTTCATACCGGCCATGATGGCTCCTTTACGTGCGGCCGCACGCCGAGCTGCAAGGGCAGCCGGAGCACGGCGGGACTTTCAAACTCAAAAATCGTACCACGGCGCGCGGCGAGAGAGCGGGGCGGACGTGTTACCTCAGTCGATATACATGTCCTCCAATACAAACCGCACTCAAAGATTATGCAAGGTCGAATTATGCAAGGTTGCATAATATCGCACACTCAATCTAGTAGAGCCGAATCCGGCATTTCATGTGCGCCACTAAATAGCTAAATGCCGAACCGCTGCTCGAGGCGGCGCACATGGCGGCAGGGTATAATTTGATTGCCATAGATAGTAATTTGGAGGTGCCCCATGAATGCCCCCAACGCGCTCCAAAACATCCGCTCAAAACACCCCGTTGCATATGTGGTTCTCTATCTCTTTGTCGGCTGGGCATTGCTGGTTGTCATCACCCATGCCATAGCTTTTGGAGCAGAACTGCTGATAGCCAGCTCGGACCAGCCCGTCGTCAAATGGGAGACGACCGATGAGTGCACCGACGGAACCCGAACCGTCTACTACAACAGCCCGTCCCTCTATCAAGAGTTCAAGGTCAAGATAAAGGACTTCAAGATTGTCGATGCCGAGCTAGGCGTTTATTTGGCAATCGGAGCAACCATTAACGCCGAGCAAGTCGAGTACACGGACAGCCATGCGACGTATCGTATCGACCTCAGCATCCTAGGCCGACCGTCACGCACCTGTCTGCTCAAATGCGACATACGCGGCACCACACTACACATGTCCGAAATACAAATGCGCCCGGGCAAGGGGTTCTCTTCTTGAGCAGCATACCCGCCCGCACGGTTACTCCACCGGTTTGAAGATGGTGGCCTGGCCGAAGACGTTGCGGATGAGGGCTTTGGCCTCGTCCTCGGTCTGCGGGATGCTCGGGGCTGCGCCCTGGTGGCCGAAGGGGCTGCCCGCGCCGGGGTTGGACTCCCAGGGAGCTGCAGGAGCGTCCTCCTCTTTGGCGACAGCCGCAGTGGGCCTGGGCGCGGGCGTCGCACCCGCCACGTCGAACGGGGGCAGATCGTCCCCGCCGGCATCGGCAGCAAAACCGCCAACCATGGCGTCGTCGTAGGGAACCTGCTCGGATTCCCACGGGGCAGGCTGCGCGACAGGTTGAGCCGTGGGAGCGGACGCGCGCTCGGGCGCACGGGGCGCGGGCTCGGTCGGGAGCTTGCCCGTAGCGGGAGCGCCGGCAGGGTTGTCGGAGCGCAGCCAGGGAGCCTTGGCCAGGCCGGATGACTTGGACGCAGGCGCGACAGGCTTGGGCGCGGGCGCCGGAGCAGCCGGTTTGGGTGCCGCGGGCTTAGGCGCCGACGGGGTCGGTACCGCCACCGGCGCTGTTATTGGCTGCGGCGCGCTGGCGCTCGAGGATACAGGGGCCGCCGAGGACACGGGTTGCGGGTCCGCAGATACCGCAGCCCGTGCAGATGGAGAATGCTCCTCATGTTGAGGAGCCGGCGTGCCACCTCCATCCAGGACGTAGTCGACGGTGCGACGACCGAAAACCGCGCAGACCGTCGGCAGGACCACCGACTGCGTGTCGGCGCGACCGAGCATCTTGATGGCAAAGGTCGAGCCCGCAGGGAACGAGACGGTGAGCTTGGAGCCGTCGTCGGCCGTGGCGCGGGCATTGAGCAAAAGCCCCGCGTAGGAGGCCTGACGAGCCTTGACGCGCTCGACGACCTCGGCCCATTTGCGCTGGAGCTCGCCGGCGTCCTCGACCGCGGGGGTCTCGGCAGTACCGGCGGCGGCAACCTGGGCGGCGTTGTTGGGCTTGGACACCGGCACGGTCGATGCAGCAGGCGCGGGAGCCGGAGCCGCAACGGGCTGAGGTGCAGGCGTTACAGGTTTAGGCGCCGGCGCAGGAGCCGCAGACTTGGGCGCAGGCTGGGCAGTCGGAACAGCAGCTCCGCGGTCCCAAGGCATGCCACCCTGGCGCGCGGACGTAGCAGCAGGGGCAGCGGATGCCGCCGGAGCGGCAGCACGGGCGCCCGAAATGAGCGTCGGCTGTTGGGCAGCAGCGGGTACGGATGCTGCAGGCGCGGCGGCCTGAGCAGCAGCCACGCTCGCCGGCACGGCGGCGTTGGCAACCATGGCCTCCAGGCGTGCCACGCGCTCGGCCAATGCCTCAATCGTTAAATCAGCCTCGGGACGCGCCAGACGCGTGCAGGCAATCTCGAGCACCAGGCGCACGTCGCTCGCGCCCCTCATCTCCAGTGCGGCATCGTCGAGCACTGTCAGCACACGAGCCAGGCGGTCGGCAGGATGCTCGCCAAAGGCAGCGGCCTCGGCAGCAAGCGCCTCGGCCTGCTCGGAGCCGCCCTCAAACAGCTCGGCACGGGCACCGGCAACGCAGGCAACGTACACGTCACGCACATGCGCCACCAGGTCGCGCGTCAGCTCCAGCAGGTCGTTTCCTTCCTCGACCTGCGCACGGATCAGTCCATAGAGCTCGGCAACATCGCGATCGGCAATGGCGCGGGAAAACTCGCCCAGAATCTGGTCCGAAACCTCGCCTAAAAGAGAGCGGGCGTCGTCCGCATGCACAGAACCGTTGCCAAAGACGCTCAGCTGCTCCAGCGTGGACAACGCGTCGCGCATGCCGCCCTTGGCATGGCGCGCCACGATAGCCAGCGCCTCATCGTCGTAATCGAAGCCCTCCTGCTCGCACACGTATGCCAGGCGGTGCTCGATATCCTCGTTGCCGATGCGATGGAAATCGAAACGCTGGCAGCGCGAGAGGATGGTCTCCAGAATCTTTTGCGGGTCGGTGGTGCACAGCACAAAGATCACGTGCGCCGGCGGCTCCTCAAGCGTCTTGAGCAGCGCGTTGAACGCCGCCGTCGTGAGCATGTGGACCTCGTCGATGATATAGATCTTGTACTTGCCGCGCACCGGGGCAAAGTTGACGGAGTTGATGATCTCCTCGCGCACATTGTCCACGCCCGTGCGGCTTGCGGCATCGAGCTCGTAGACATCCGGGTGGTTGCCCTCGGCAATGAGCTCGCACTCCTCGCAAGTACCGTCGGGCATGCAGCCGCTTGCACCCTCGGCGCGCGCCGCCTCGGCATTGCGGCACAGCAGTGCCTTGGCCAGAATGCGCGCCATGGTGGTCTTGCCCGTGCCGCGCGGTCCGCAGAACAGGTAGGCGTGGGACAGGCGCCCCTCGGTGATGGCGTGCTCGAGCGTCGAGACGATATGCTGCTGGCCCACCACGGAGTCGAAGGTGAGCGGGCGATACTTTCGGTACAACGATTCCATGGGTGCTCCCCCGGGTATACTGAGTCTTGTTGCCGCGACGGCCATGCGGTCGCACGGCATACTGCATTCATAATAACCCGTACGGCGAGCCCGCCGCGATAGGAGTCCAAAGAGCATGGCAGACGCAGAGAGCAACCTCGTTCCCTCCGAAGCAGCCGACCAGGTCGAGGTCGCGCTCGAGGAGCAGGCCGCAGCCGACGACGGCATCCTGTACCTCAACGAGTACCAGTACGAAAACGACCTCGTCACCGACTTCGCCCGCCTGGTCGCCTCGCCCAGGCGCCGTGGCTCGCTGTATGTCGCCGCCGCGATTGCCGCGCTCATCGGCATCGGCATGTTGGTGGCCGGCGGCAACTGGATCAAGTTTGGCGTCGTCCTGATCGTATTCGGCGCCTTTTTGGCCTGGTGGAGCAAAAACCTGCACCACACCCTCGCCCGCGACTTTATCGACGCCGTCGAGGCCGACGAGTCCATGGGTGGCCGCTATCGCCGCGTCGCCGCCAACGAGGACGGCCTGATGGTTTGGGGCAAGAGCGGCAAGTCGCAGTTCTTCCCGTTTGAAAAGCTCGACCACGTGCTCGACGGCGAGCGCATCTTTGTGGCCATGTTCGCCGACCAGGGCGTGACTATCCCTAAGGACACCTTTATCCGCGGCGATGCCGAGCAGTTTGGCCCCTTCCTTAAGGCGCGCATCAACAAAAAGCTCCGCATCGAGACCAAGAAGAAGAAAATGAAGGCCGAGAAGGCTGCCGCCGAGGCCAAGCGGGGCGACAAGGCCGACAAGCCCCAGGACAACAAGGGCAAGCAGCGCAAGCAGAAGAAGAGCAAGAAGAAGCGCTAAGGCCAAGCCAGACAGGCAGCCTCGCATCCCGCTATCCTCCCCATGCACCCGAGCGTGCTACACTAGCAGCATCTATGCCACCGCGAACGGCTCGGCTCCGCGCCCGCCACTCGCAAACGAACTTTAAACGCACGAGGGTTGGCCATGCCGCTTTTCTCGCAACATACCGCCCGGTTCTCGCCGGACGTTCCTCTGGAGGGCACCAGCTCTCGCGAGCTGCTTAAGCGGTACCAGCCACTCGAGACACTTGCGACCGGCGGTTTTGGCTCCATCGAGATCTGCCGCGACACGCATCTGCGCCGCCGCGTCGCCATTAAGCGCATCCCCCTTATCAACGGTGCCGGCATGCCCGCCAGCGACATCATGGATGTCCTGCGCGAGGCGCACACTGCCGCTATGCTTCAACATCCCAACATCGTGCAGGTCATCGACTTTACGCACGACACAGCCTATGCCTACCTGGTTATGGAATATGTCGATGGCATGTCGCTGGCCGAGTTTTTGCACCGCGTGGACGGCCACTCACTTACCTTTGACGAGGCCGCGGCCATTGCCGATGCCCTGGGCCAGGCGCTCACCTTCGCTCATAGTAATGGCGTACTCCACCTGGACATTAAGCCCGCCAACGTGCTCATCGACCACTCGGGCAATGTAAAGCTCACCGACTTTGGCATGGCGCGACTGTCGTCCGCCGGTGGCTTTGGCGGCTCACGCGGCGGCACCATCGGCTACATGCCGCCCGAGCAGCTCGATATCGAGACCGGCACGGTCGACGAGCGCGCCGATGTCTTTGCCCTCGCCTGTGTGATCTACGAGGGCCTGTGCGGCAGCGCTCCCTTTATGGCGGCCACGCCCGCCGACTCGCTCGACCGCATCATCGGCGGCGCCACCTATCCCAGCGAGCTGATACCACACTTTCCCCCGGGAGCCGAGGCCGCGCTCATGAGCGCGCTCTCCCCCATGCCGCAGGACCGCCCCAACAGCATCGAGGCATTTTGCGACCAGCTCCTTGCCGGTCTGGGCAGCGTGCGCGAGGGCCGTCGCAGCCTGGAGCAAATGGTTGGCGAGCTTTCGGATGACGAGCAGGAACTCGACGATATCGAGCCGTCGCACTACGAGGACGACGCCATCGAGGTCGACCCCGCACTCGGCTGGGCGGGCACGCGCTGGAGCCATGCGCGCGACTACACCATGCGCACTATCTCGGCGCTAACGTGCGGCACCTTTAGCTTTTTACTGATGCAAACGGCCGGGGTCGCGGCGCTTCCCGGCCTGGTCATTGCGGCCATCGCGATCGGAGCGGCGGCTGGCCTGGCCCCCCAGATTGGCTCGGCCATCTCGGCTGTGGGCTTTTTGGTGCTCATGGCCAACGCCACCATGCAGGCACAAGGCATCCTGTCGATGCTGCCCGTCGCGGTGATCTTTGCCGCCGCCATGTCCGGTTGGTGGATCGCCTGGGGTCGCACCGAGACTGCCGCGAGCGCCACGCTCACCTGTGCACTCGCGCTTGGCTGTCTGACCGGCAATACCTTCCTGGCAGCTGGGGTCGCCGCCGGCGTCGCGTCATTTTGGCTCGGCCCGGCAAGCGCCGCCGCGGCAACGGGCATGGGCGCGCTTTTTGCCCGTCTGGCCACGGTCGCGCTTTCAGCCGGAGGCGTGCTGGGGCTCGGTAACGTTGCCGCAGCGCTGGGAGACCCGCTCCTTTGGGCTGCCTTTGTGCTGGTCGCGGCAACTGCCGCAGCGTCATCCGCGCTGCTCAATGCCCATGCCAAGCGTGCCGATCAGGGCTCAAACCTTGCCGCAATCGCCGCCATCGCTGTCACCGGCATCGGCTGCGCAGCGGCGTCCTGTCTTGCACACCATATGGAAATTGCCAGCCTTGCAGCCGCGGTCGTCGCCAAGGCGGCGGTTGCGGGAACCCTATCCTCTATAATCGTTGGGATATGCCTATATTTGCTCGGATACCAAAGAACCTATACGGAGAGTGATCTTTCGTGAACTTCCTGAACATCTTCGAGGACCACGTGGCCGGCATCTTCGGTGCCACCCGTGCCCCGTTCTCCTTTAAGAAGCTTGCCAAGCAGGCCGCTCGCGACATGGAGGATCAGACTCTGGTGATTAACGGCGTCAACACGGCGCCGGCACTCTATACCATCCTTATCGCCGCCGACGACGATCCCATGCTCGCCCCGTTCTACCCCGAGCTTTCGCGCGAGGTCCGCGAGTTTGTGAAGGCGCAGGCCGAAAAGCGCCGCTATGTCTTTGTCGGCGAGCCCCTCGTGCGCTTTATGATCGATCCGCAGCTGCGCGCCGGCAAGTTCTCGGTCTTTGCCGAGAACGTCGATGCCCCCACGCTCGGCCGCCTGTACGAAGAAGAGCGCGCCTATCAGAACGGCCTGGGCCAGAACAACTCCGCGGCAAGCCGTGCCGACAGCGCCCCGCGCGCCGGCCAGCAGCAGTTTGCCGCCCCGCAGCAGCAGCGCCCCGCCGCCATGCCCCAGCAGCAGCCGACGCCTCGCGCCGCCGCTCCCGACCCGCTTGCCGTGGCAGACCCCTTCGCGCCTAGCGTCCCCGACCCCGCCGCCGCACCCATCCCAGTGCCGCAGACCGTCTCGCGCGACGCGCTTGCCGGCATGGGCGGAGCCGCCGCGACCGGTGCCGCCGTGGGCCTAGGTGCCGCAGCCGGCATCGCCTCCAACATGGCGAGCACTCGTGCCCCGCAGCGCCCGCTCGCCCAGCTCGTCGACGTCGTGAGCGGCGAGAGCCATAGCATCACCTCCGCACAGGTGACCATCGGTCGCGAGCGCTCAGTTTCCGACATTGCCCTGCGCGACCCCAATGTGTCGCGCCGCCACGCCCAGCTCACCTTTACGGGCTCGGATTGGTCGATCGAGGACCTCAATTCCACCAACGGCACGCTCGTCAACAACCGCCGCATTACGCGCTGCCCGCTGCGCAACGGCGATCTGCTGACGTTTGGCCTGAGCACCTTTGAATTTAGGGGATAGTCGCTTATGAACATCGATATCGTCCTTTTTGCAGGCCGCATCGTCCTGGTCGCCCTGCTCTATATCTTCCTGTTCGCCGTCATGAAGACCGGCGTGGGACTTGTGCGCGGGCAGCGCCGCGACTCGGCTATCTGGACGATTGATGTGGACAAGGGTCCGCGCGGTATCCGCGGCATCCACGTAGACATGCTCGGCCCCGTCATCGTCGGTCGCTCGCCATCTTCGGACATCTGCATCAACGAACCGTTCGTCTCGGCCTCACATGCGCGCTTTTCGCTGCAGGGCCCGGCGCTCATCATCGAGGACCTCAACTCGCTTAACGGCACGCTCGTCAACGGCCGCCAGCTTGTTGAGCCCGCAACGCTGCGCGAGGGCGACGAAGTCCAGATTGGCGACGTGGTCATGAAGGTGAACCGTCGATGATCGACGAGGAGAACAAGTCCGCAACTATGACCGAGGCACCGGCCGCCGCCACAGCTGCGCCGGCCCACGCCGCTCCGGCGGGCTCCGCACCCGTGGAGCCCGAGGACACCGTGTTCTCCCTGCCTCTTTCGCATGTAACGCATGATATTTCGGATCTCGCCGATAACGAGGACGAAGAGGATGCCGTAGCGGCGCCCATCGGCGCACATGCTGCGGAACAGCCCACAGCGCCCGAAGCAACCCCGGCGCCGGCTCACTTTGCAGAGCCCGTCGCCGCGGCAATCAACGAGAGCGCTGCGGTGTTTGCGGCACCCGAGCCCGCCGCGCCGGCGTTTCCCATAGCCCCGGCATCCGAGGTTGCGCCCGCGTCTACGCCGGCGCCCGAGCCTATAGACGTCAGCCCGCAAGACGACGAGTCGACCGCCCGCGTGTCCGAGGAGCCCGACTCCCCGGACACCGACAATTCCGAATCAAACGCCGAGACCGACACCGTCTCTCCCGGTGACACCGCCGAGATCGACGTTGCTGCCGTTGAGGCCAAGCTCAAAGACCCCGGCTCGACCATGAGCTTTGAGCCCCTGACCGAGGAGCGCATCGAGACCGACTCGACCTATGATGCCGGTACCACCACGCAACTCATGTGGGGCGCCCGCTCCGACGTTGGCTGTGTGCGCCCGCACAATGAGGATTCCTACCTGGTGCAGTCGCCGCTCTTTTGCGTATGCGACGGCATGGGTGGTCACGCCGCCGGCGAGGTAGCCTCTTCTATCGCTGTCGAGACCATCGCCAAGACAGCTCCTCAGTCTGCCGACGCCGCACGCCTGGCGGCAGCCGTCGAGGCCGCCAACGCTGCCGTAATCGAGGCGGCCCTGAATGGCCTGGGCAAGCCCGGCATGGGCTGCACAGCCACTTGCGCCTATATCGAAAACGACACGCTCGCCATCGCCCACGTGGGTGACTCTCGCGCCTACCTGCTCCACGAGGGCACGCTCATCCGCGTGACCCGCGACCACTCCTACGTGGAGGAGCTCGTGGACGCCGGCGAGATCACGGCAGATGAGGCTCGCGTCCACCCCAACCGTTCGGTCATCACCCGCGCGCTGGGCTCGGACCCCGCTATGTATGCCGACCACTTCACTCTGCATATCGAGGAAGGCGACCGCCTGATCCTGTGCTCCGACGGCCTTTCGAGCATGATTCCCGATAGCGATATCGAGAACATCGCCACGCAGTCCTCAACCGCGCAAATCTGCGTCGACAACCTAGTGGACGCGGCGCTTGCCGCCGGCGGCCACGACAACGTGACCGTAGTAGTCGTTGACCTGGTTGACGATGGCGTTATGCGCGAGGCGCAGCGCGTGCGTCGCCGCAACATTACTATCGCCGCCATCCTGGCCCTCGTCTTTGTGCTGGCAGCTGGCATCTGGGCCTACACGGGTGTCACCGGCTCGTACTACCTGGGTACCTACCAGGGCAATGTCGCCGTCTGGCGCGGCCTGCCCGGCAAGCCGCTCGGACTCAAGCTCCACTGGCTCGAAAGCGAAACCAGCATCAAGCTATCCGACCTGCCCGAAGACACGCAAAACCGCCTCAAGGCGGGTATTCCGCAAACAAGTGTCGACGATGCGCAGGACACGATATCCAAGTACCGCCACCAGATCGACGAGGAGCAGACCCGCCAGGTGATCGACGCGCAAACGATTCGCGACAACACCAATCAGGGATCGACCTCCGAATCAGATTCCGAGAAAACCGCCGAACAGTCCGCCGAGGCCGAAGCCTCCGATAAGAATTAGAAAGGGAGTGCCGCTTATGAGTCGCCGCAACACCGAGCTGCTCTTGCTCATCGCCTCGGCGTTCCCCGTCATCCTGCTGTATGCGATGTACGTCCTCACCGCGGGCGCTGCCATCTCCTTTGAGACGCTCGCCGTACCGATCGGCCTCTTTGCCGCCTTTGCCGCGGCCCACATTGCCGTGCGCATCTTGGCGCCCGGTGCCGACCCCGCCATCCTGCCCATTGTCTTTGTGCTTTCAGGCATCGGCATCACGTTCGTGACGCGTCTCGCCCCCGCTCTCGCCATCTCACAGCTCATCATCCTGTTTGTCTCGGTGGCCCTGATGGTGGGAACGCTCGCACTGGTCAAAAACCTCGACGTGGTCATGCGCTACAAGTACACCTTTGGCATTATCGGCATCATCCTGCTGATGCTGCCCATCTTTATCGGCACCACGATCTCGGGCTCCAAGCTCTGGATTCGCATCGCGGGCTTTACCATCCAGCCCGGCGAGTTCGCCAAGGTCTTTATCGTGCTGTTCCTGGCCGGGTACCTGGCCGAGAACCGCGAGCTACTCTCCATCTCCAACCGCAAGATCCTGGGCTTTAAGATCCCTCGCCTGCGACTGCTGCTGCCGCTGTTTGCCGTGTGGGGTGTGTGCCTGCTCGTCGTCGTCTTCGAACGCGATCTTGGTTCGGCCGTGCTGTTCTACACCATCTTCTTGCTGATGCTCTACGTTGCCACGGGGCGCTTTTCGTATGTCGTTATCGGCCTTGCGCTCTTAGCCGTCGGAGCCGTGGGCGCCTACAAGTTCCTATCGCACGTTCAGGTGCGTTTCCAGGTTTGGGTCGATCCGTTTAAGGACGCCCAGGGCCAGGGCTACCAGATCGTCCAGTCGCTCTTCTCGCTTGCCGATGGCGGCCTGGTCGGTGTTGGCATCGGCAACGGCATGGCCAACAACATCCCTGTCGTCGAGTCCGACTTTATCTTCTCGGCTATCGGCGAGGAGATAGGCCTTTTGGGCGGCGGCGCCGTGCTCATCCTGTTTATGCTCTTTGCCGTGCGTGGCCTCACCACAGCTGCCCGCGCAAAGTCCGACCTTGCCGCCTTTAGCGCCACCGGTCTTACGGCAGCCATCAGCTTCCAGGCCTTCTTGATCGTTGGCGGCGTAACCCGCCTGATCCCGCTGACCGGCGTCACCCTACCCTTTATGAGCCAGGGCGGCTCCTCGCTGCTGACGAGCTTTATCATCGTCGCGCTCCTGCTGCGCGCCGGTGACGAGGCGACCGGACGCGAGGCCGAGCTTACCGGCACCGGCACCATGGCCGCCATCACCGATGATCAGGTCGCATCTGCCGCCGCCCCGACGGGCACGCGCTTTGCCACTTCGTCTTCCTACGGCAGCGGCAGCCATTCCGTCGGCTCGCGCATGCGCCGTCGCCTGCTCGACACGCCTGAATCCGGTGTGCTCGGCCGCGTTGCGCTCGCCAACCGTCTAACCCGTGCGGTGCTCGCCTTTACGGCGCTGTTCGCCATCCTTATCGGCAACCTCACCTATGTCCAGGTCATCAAGGCCAAGGACTATCAGGACATGCCGACCAACAACCACACCATCGCCCGCTCCAAGTACATCCAGCGCGGCTCCATCATCACGTCCGACGGCGTGACGCTGGCCGAGTCGCTGCAGCAGGAGGACGGCACCTACGTACGCTCCTACCCCAACGGTAACCTGGCAGCGCACGTGGTTGGCTACGTGAGCCAGCAGTATGGCACCACCGCCATCGAGAGCGTCATGAACGACACACTCACCGGTTCTAAGGACTACTCCAGCTGGAACAACGCCATCGCGTCGCTCGCGGGCCAGACCCAGCCGGGCAACACCGCCAAGCTCACCATCGACTCGCGCATCCAGACGGCTGCTGAGCAGGCGCTCAAGGGCTTTAAGGGCGCTGTAGTGGTCATCGACCCGCGTACCGGCGCGGTGCTCGCATGTGCCAGCTCGCCCACCTACGACAACACCAACATCGATGCCCTGCTGCAGACGGGCGGCGGCGAGGACGGCTCCATGTACAATCGCGCCATGGACGCGCTGTACACGCCGGGCTCAACGTTTAAGGTCGTTACGCTTTCCGCGGCACTCGAGACCGGCACCGCCAGCCTTACCAGCACCTACCAGGCGCCCGGCTCCATGGACATCGGCAACGCACCGGTCACCAACTATGCCAACGAGAGCTACGGCACCATCAGCCTGCAGCAGGCCTTTGCCGTGTCCTCCAACGTCGTCTTTGGCCAGGTGGCAAACGAAGTTGGCGCAAACACGCTCGTGCAGTTTGCCAACGCCTTTGGCTACGGCCAAAAGCTCGGCCAGGACCTGACCTCCGCGGCCTCCATCATGGCCGACCCGTCGCTCATGACCGAGTGGGAGACCGCCTGGGCCGGCGCCGGCCAGCCTGTCGGCATGGACCACACGCCCGGCCCGCAGACCACCGTCATGCAAAACGCCGTGATTGCCGCCGCCATCGCTAACAGCGGCGTGGTCATGGACCCGTACTTTGTAGCCCAGGTACTCGCCCCGGACGGAACCGTGGTCAAGACCACGCAGTCCCGCTCGCTGGGTCAGGCCGTCAGCTCCGCCACGGCCGACCAGGTCAAGCAGGCCATGCTTGCCGTCGTCCAGTCCGGCACCGGCACCGATGCCCAGATCCTCGGCGTCAAGGTCGCCGGCAAGACCGGCTCGGCCGAGATCGGCGGCACCAACGTCAACTCGATGTTCGTTGGCTTTGCACCTTACGATTCACCCACGGTCGCCATCTCGGTGGCCTTGGAGGATTTCGACAAGCATGACGTCAAGGCCGCCAAGATCGCCGGTATCGTCCTGACCGCGGCGCTTGCCGCACAGGGAGCGTGATGCCCATGATCGAATCGGACACCCGAGGCGCGCCGCGGCCGAAGAGTTAGCGGCAACGCGCCACACGGCCCCAGCGGCCACATCGTAGGTACTACACACATCGTTGAGCGAATAGTTATGTTAGGAGCAGGAATGGAACAGAGGGTCCTCGGGGGAAGATACCTCCTCAAGGATAAGGTGGGAACAGGCGGCATGGCGACCGTCTACCGTGCACAGGACCAGGTCCTCGACCGCACGGTTGCCGTCAAGATCATGCTGCCGCAGTATGCTGGCGACGCAACCTTCGCCGCACGCTTTAAGCAGGAGGCCCAGGCAGCAGCCGGTCTCTCCTCCCCCTATATCGTGGGCGTCTACGATTGGGGCAAGGACGGCGACACCTATTACATCGTCATGGAGTACCTGCGCGGCACCGACCTTAAGAGCGGCATCAAGAGCCACGGCGCCCTCGACCCCAAGAAGGTCGCCCAGATCGGCTCGCAGATCAGCTCCGCGCTTTCGGTCGCCCACAAGCACGAGATCATCCACCGCGACATTAAGCCGCAAAACATCATGGTGCTGCCCGACGGCAACATCAAGGTGATGGACTTTGGCATCGCGCGCGCCAAGAACAGCCACCTCACGCAAGACAACAACGTGCTGGGAACCGCCCACTACGTCAGCCCCGAGCAGACCCGTGGTCAGGACCTCGGCCCCACCTCGGATATCTACTCGCTGGGCGTCGTGATGTATGAGTGCGCCACCGGCCGCGTTCCCTTTGACGGTGACGACGCTATCTCGGTCGCACTCAAGCAGGTCAACGAGCTGCCTATTCCGCCGAGCCAGATCAACTCCGGTGTCGACGCCGACCTTGAGCGCATCATCCTCAAGTGCATGGAGAAGGATCCGGCAAACCGCTTCCAGACCGCCGACGAGCTGCGTCAGGTGCTCAACAGCTACCTGTCGGGCCGTGCCGTCAACGTCTCGGAGCCCACGCGCATCATCGGTGCCCCCGGTGAGCTGGGCGCCACCAAGACTCGCGAGCTTTCCGATCAGACGCGCGCCATGGTGCGTCCCGTCTCGGGCGTGAGCGGCCAGAATACCGCCCGAAGCTCGGTTTCGGGCTCCACCGGCTCGTACGAGGTCGAAGAGCCCAAATCCAACAAAAACAAGATCATCGCCGCCGTGGTGGCAGCGGTTGCCGTCATCGGCATCGTGGTGGCCTTTGCCACAGGACTCTTTGGCGGCGAGCAGGTCACCGTTCCCGATGTACTGGGCAAGGACCAGCAGACTGCCGTCGAGCTGATCAAGGAAGCCGGCCTCGAGGTCGGCACCATCGACCAAAGCTACAACGACGATGTCGACGAGGGCAAGGTCGCCGAGCAGACGCCCAACGGCAACACCAAGAAGGCCAAGGGCACCAAGGTGAACCTGGTAATCTCCAAGGGTCCTAAGCCCTCCGAGAAGGTTGAGGTTCCCCGGCTTGTCGGCCTGACCAAGGACCAGGCAGAAGCCGCGCTGGCAAGCGTTGGCCTGAAGGGCAACGCCTCCGAGGAGGCCAACGAGGCCGATGAGGGCCAGGTCTTTGAGCAGGGCACCGAAGCCGGTAAGGAAGTCGCGAAGGGCACGACCATCTCGTACAAGGTCTCGAGCGGCCCGGATACCACGTCCGTCCCCGACCTGACCGACATGACCGAGGCCCAGGCGCGCAACGCCCTCGATATGGCAGGCTTTGGCGTCGACGTTAGCTACCAGGAGAACGACTCGGTTACCGAGGGCACCGTGATCAGCTGGAACCCCAGCGGCAAGCAGAAGCCCGGCGCCACGATTACCGTCGTCATTGCCAAGAAGTCCGGCAAGGCCACCGTCCCGGGCAACCTGTACGGCAAGAGCATTTCCGCCGCCGTTACCGCGCTCAACAACGCCGGTTTCTATAACATCGGCTTCTGTGACCAGAACGGCAATCCCGTGAGCGGTAACGAGGATGCCACCGTTACGGGCGTCTCCCCCACCGGCAAGCAGTCCACCGACAGCACGATCACGCTAACAGTCGCACTTTCTGGCTCGGGTTCGGGCTCTGGCTCGGGCACGGGCGACGATTCCGGTACGACCAACTAGTCGCCACCCCACCGCTCATCACGGCTTTCGCCGCAAACATATTCGCTCACAGGCGCCCGCTTGCTCCCCCAGCAAGCGGGCGCTTTCTTTATCTGAAGCAGCGAATACTACGGCATGCCTTAAACCAGAAGAGCCCGGCACCGTAGCGGTACCGGGCTCGATATTCCTCTGGTGCCCCCGGGCGGATTCGAAAACTCCCCCCGCAGAGAAATGAGTGACGCGGGCGTCGACGGTTCGAATCCGCCGGCGGTCCCACAAACCAGAAACGGCGCCACTCTCGCGACGCCGTCATAATCTTCTGGTGCCCCCGGGCGGATTCGAACCGTCGACACCCGCTTTAGGAGATATGATTTAATGCTACCCCCTACCATTCATCAAGCATCATTGAACATCATATAACCGCAGATAAACATAGCAGTTTGTGTCTTTTGCCTCCGGTAGCTGCGCCTATGCTTTTACAAACATATTACTAACGGCTTTAGCTAAACTGCACTCAATGAATTGTTGAAAACTATTCAAAGAAACGGAGTGCAAAGATGTCAGAACAGCCACTAATTAGCGGAAGAGGCACGTGTTGGAAAGACAAGAGATCACCTAACACCTATCGCTATTATTTTTCCCTTGGAGTCAAGGACCCGAAGACAGGGCGCTACAAACGATCCCCAACTTATACGGTTCGTTGCAAGACTAAAACAGAAGCTAAGGCTGCAATGCAGGCCAAGCTGGCTGAAATCAACTCCTCTGGCACGATCACTAAAACTAAAAAGCCCACTTTGCTTGCGTCCTACTGCTGGGCCTTTCATGAAAATAGGGACACCGAGCTTGCGCCAACGAGCTATGAAAGAGAAGCGTACGATTGCAGGCATATCGAAGACCTATTCGGTGCGTTTCAGACAATAGAGGGGCTAACTCCCGATCTAATCGAAGAAGCATATGCCGAAGCTCGTCGTACGGGAAAATACAAACCATCAGAGCTTGTACGAATCAATTCGAAACTGCGTCAGATTCTGTCGAATGCAGTCGCAAAGAGAATAATTGACCGAAACCCCTGCGCTACCGTTCATGTTCGCAGACCACGCAACAAAAGAGAATCACTGACAATCGACCAAGTAGCTACCCTATGCACACATCTTCAACACATTGAGCTCACCGCCGAAGCTGTTGGTACGCTAGTACTAGTGTATACGGGTATGCGGAAAGGCGAGATGCTGGGCCTCGAATGGCGCGATTGGGACCCTGCCAATAAAACCTTGAAAATTGACAGGCAGTACACCAACGACCATGAACTGAGGGCACCCAAGTCACAAGAAAGCCAACGCAAAATCCCCGTTGGAGAAACCTTGGCCGAACGTCTTCAATCATGGTCAGCCATACAAAAAGAGCTCCTGGCCTCTCTGGGGCTGTCCCAGACTGGCAGCACTCCCATCATTAGCGATATTGCTGTCAAGCAGGGGGTCCCTACTGTCTGTCACATGAAAAACTACATCTTCAACCATTGGTTTCGCGATTTCGCAGTTAGCTGCAATCTTGGAATCTATGAGCCGAACAATTCGACTGGCGGAAAACTATATAAGGGCATCTGCCCGCATCAGCTCAGGCATTGTGTAAGCACTTTTATGCTGGCGAACGGATCGGACGTTAGAAGCGTGCAAGGTATTCTTGGCCACGCGGACCCCAATATCACGCTCAAAACGTATACAAGCCTCGTTCAACAATCAGAAATAAAAGCAGTTAAAGGCTACGAAGACTTCATCAACGCCTATATACAGAAAAGCGAGAAATAGCATGTTATTCATTCATCGTTTCATCAATAATATTACGGTACTATACTACTATTTCCGCAGGTAGACGCTTTATTTGATTGACATCTAATGAGTTTTAATAGATTCTAAAGCTGTCAGATGGCTACGCATGTAGTCATAAAAACCGGCCCCCCAAGTGCTTATGAACCTGGTAAGTCTTACAAGCACAGGGAGGGCCCTCATTGAAAGGATAGCTCATCATGGCTACTCCACAGATTAGCACTCAGGCGTCCACACCGACTTTCCCCACTGGTGCCGCTCAGTGCGATCGGTTGCTCCGCGTTAACGATATCCGCGAACTCACTGGCTGGAGCGAAAATACCGCGCGCAAGTTTATGCGCGAGTCCGGCAAGCTCATCCAAATCCATCGCTCGAATTACATGTTTGAAAGCTCGTTCTACGAACTTTTCAAGCAGCTCGAAGGTCGTACCGCCCACCTTGACTAGGCGGTAAACATGAGCGAGCTACCGTCGATTTCCGACAAATATTCCGATGATGTTACTGAGCAACGAGAGATTAGAAGGAAAATGGATAACGCGAATTTTATTTCGGTGCCCGACTGGGCGTGTTGTGCCACCACTGTCGCTGCCGAGCGCCTCATCCTCGGCCTAGTATGGAAGCTTGGAAATCCTTCCAAAAACAAACGAGCCATGGGCTTTTACGCAAAAAGCAAATGGATTGAGGAGCGCTACCACCTGAGTAAGAACACGATCTCCCGGGCCTATACCTCTTTGAAGGATAAAGGGTTTATTCAAAAAGCGGGCGATGGCAGCTGGATGCTTAATTACGCCGCAGTCTACCCCGCCGCAATCGAAAACGGCTGGGAGCCCAAGAAATCTTAAGTCCATAGCCCGACTATCGAGGTCGTGAAGGTCGGTAATCGCCGGGCGTCTATAAGAGCATGCCGCGGATGTAAAATGAAACAGGGTCGAACCGAAACAGTTCCCGGACAATTGGCGTCCGGCCAGACACTTCGATTCGACCCTTTTTCATGCCCGCATCTAAAACAATCCCATAATCATTCTCGACATCTTTAACGCCATCACTCTCCCGCCACCAACACGTCGTAGGAGCCATTTACAACGAATCGATATGGCCGTCCATTCATGGTCTTTAAGGCGCGTGATACCATGAAAACGTGCGGTATTTCTCCAACCGAAAACCTGCATGAACGTATGACTTGAGACGCTTTTAGAACTCACCAAGCGCAGGACAAACACAACTCAACAGCGGCAGCGTATTTGTTCCCAGCCGTACGGCATGGCGGAGCCATGCCCATTGTTGATTGGAGTGCCGCACGATGACAGACAACCCAAACGAGAGAAAAATCAGCGAGACGCCCGGCGTGAAGCCCGTCCTCGATGAGGCCGCCGAGCGGATCGAGGCGACATGGCGGGAGAAGCTGCTGCGCGAGACGGGCAACCTCATGACCGAGAACGCACTGTTCATGGCCCAGGTGGATGAATTCAGCCGCAAGCTCGTCGAGGCGAGAGACCGGAACGAAAGACTTGAGGCCGACTGCAATGAGCGGGTCGCCTTTATAGAGGAGAAGTTCGAGCTCGATACCGCGAGCCTCGAGCTCGAGAACAACGAGCTCCACGCCGCAAGCGTCAGGTACTTCTCCCGTGCTAAGGAGCTCGGCAGGCAGGTCGTTCAGCTCCGCGCCGAGGCTGAAGCCATGGCCGATGAGATCGAGCGCCTGCGCGTCGAGCGTGACGCCGCGTTGAAAGCCCAGGCCGAGCTGAGCGATGCGCTCCTGGCCCAGCACGACCTGATGGCCGAGGTCGCCGCCCTCAAGGACCGCCTCGCCGCCTCCGAGCAGCGTGCGGCCGTGGCCGAGGCCAAGGTCGAGGCCATGACCCAGATGAAGATCGAGTAGGCCGCATAGCATCTAATTTTCTAGAAACCCCCTAGAGCATTTCTAGGGGGTTTCTAGAACTGAGAACCGGGCGCAGCACTTTCGATCGGCACGATGTCTCGATAGACCAGACGGTGCCTGTCGTCACGCCACTCGTCACCGTGGTAGTGGCCGAAGAACCAGGCTCGGTAGCCGAGCCGGTCGTCGAGCTCGGCAAGGAATCGCTGAAGTCGGTCGCCCCGATACTCGCGTCCGCGCTCCCGGCACAACCCCTCAGCAAGGGCAGCAGGAGCCTCGTGAGTCACAACGCAATCGACCCTCCAGCCTACGCGGTCGAGCGAGGCGCGACAGTGGTCCATCTCCTCCTCACTCGGCATCTCCTCTGGCCACCAGCTCCTCCCCTCCCTGCGATACTGCCTGTCGTTGCTCGCGGCGCCGCCCATGGCAAGGACCGTGGTTCCCGCGATGTCGAACACCTCTCCGCGCATGAGGTACAGCACGTGCGGTCGCACCTCATGGACGAGCCCGCCGTTCCACTCCAGCACCGGCAGCCCAGCCAGGGCATGGTGGTTCTCATGGTTGCCGTCTACAAAACACGTGGTCCACGGCTTCGACTCGAACCAGTCGAGCCAATACCTCTCAGCATTCGAGCCGTCCCAGACAAAGCCGAAGTCGCCGGCCACGATCACCGCGTCATCGCGCGTCAGCGTGCGGCCCAGTGGCCAAGACCTGAAGGCGAACCTGCTGGACCCGTACTCGGCCCTGCCGTGCACGTCGCCCGTCACATAGACAGCCATCAGTACGCACCCCACGGCAGGAGTTTGTCCCCGAGTCTCACGATCCGGTCGTACAGCACCGTGTGCCGTTCGTCCGGGTTGCCGTCTCGGTGAAAATGGCCGTAATACCAGTGTTTATAGTCCAGGCGGTCCTCGAGCTCGTCGAGGAATCCGGTCAGCCGGTCCACATCGGGGCGTTCCCAGCCTGGGTCCGGGTAGAGCGTCGGCGAGAGCATGCGCGTCGAGCAGGTGTGGGTGATGACGCAGTCGACCTTCCAGCCGACCTCGTCGAGCTTTGTCCGCGCGGCATCGAAATCGCGCTCGTCCGGGAGCTCCTGAGGCCACCAGCTGGAATACGGCACGCGGTATTCCCTGTCCACGCTCGTGGCACCGCCCATGGTGAAGACCGTCGAGCCGTCGAGCTCGAAGACCTCGCCGCGCGTCAGGCGCCGAATGGGCGAGGTGTCCGACAGGCGCTGCGTCAGCCCGCCGTGCCACGGTTCCATGGGTCGCTCCGCCCAGTGATCGAAGCGCTCGTGGTTGCCGTCGACGAACAGTACCGTGTAGGGGCGCGACTCCAGCCAGGCGATGTCGGCGCATTCCTCGGCAGAGAAATCCCACGGAAAGCCAAAGTCACCGGCAACGATGAGATAGTCGTCGCTGGTAAGACTATCGCCGAGCTCCCAGTCGCGGAGCTTTTGCATGTCGAGCCCACCGTGGATGTCGCCCGTCACATAGACCGTCATCGGATCGCCTCTTCCCTCTTGTACGCCGCCAGCTCGCGCTCGACCTGCCTGTCGCCGGTCTCGTTGACCCACCAGGGCCATTTCACCCGGCCGCACGGCTCGTCGACTCCGGCGAACCATTCCCTCAGCCCGTCGAGGCTCACCGGGGAGTGCCCGTTGGCATCGCAACCGACGTCGTAGCGCAGAAGGCCCTGCTTGCGGTTGAACTCGTTGTACGCGCCGCCGCTGCTGTGGATGTGCCCGTGGAGGTGCCACGATCCATGGCTCATGCCCTGCCAGTCGGCCATGGGGTAATGACACAGGACGATCTTCTGCACGTCGATCTTGAGCACGCAGATCGGCGGCTCCACGGTGAAGGCGCCAGCGACCGCCGGCTGGGTCCAGTCCTTGTCGTGGTTTCCCGGGACGAGGTGGATGCGTCTGCAGGCAATCCGCTTGCGAAGCCCATAGGCGTCCTGGGCGGTCATCTTGAATGAGAAATCACCCAGGATGTAGAGTTCGTCGTCCACGGCAACCCTGCCGTTGATGCTGTCGACGATGGCGTCGTTCATCTGCCAAATCGTCTCCCACGGGCGGTCGGTGAACTTCAGCACGTTCTCATGCCCGAAGTGGGTGTCGCTGGTAAACCAGATCATATTTATGTCTCCTTCTGTCGCTAAAAAACGTTCTCCTTCGAGGTCAGGAGACGTTTTATGAGCGACATGAGGTGCATATCCCTCATGTTTCAAGCTCCAATCTGCCGGATTTGCCCAACTAAAAGTTTACGCCAACGCGCGAACAGGATTTGATTTTTGAAATATGGACGAATTCCTCGTCAGGAGGGTAAAATGGTGCCGACGGCAG
>ERZ827181.1385-NODE-1385-length-26375-cov-5.453647_pt1 | contig 26375 bp, 25 predicted proteins | sample MGYA00519778_ERZ827181 | MGnify/ENA primary metagenome ERZ827181 (study PRJEB31778, sample SAMEA3449273) | human gut metagenome | biome: human gut; feature: human-associated habitat; material: faeces | place: United Kingdom | collected 2010/2012 ...
CTCGGGCTTTGCGGGCTATAAGGACTGGTTCCTGCAGGACTTCCGCCGCCCCGGCTATACGATCGAGGCCGGTCTCGGCACGAATCCGCTGCCGCTTTCCCAGTTCGACGAAATTTATCGCCGCAACATCGGCATCCTCGTCCATGCGCTGCCGTAACAGCACTGCCTGACTTCGGTCAGGCATTCCAGCTTGTCAAAAAAAGTCCCTTTTGGCTTTTTTTGACAAGCTGTTTTCAGAATTGCAAAATCCATTTTTGTAGCATTATTTTGCAATTCTGCCGCTGCAGCGGGTGATGGAACGCGAAAGGAAACCCTGACGGCTTCCTTTCACACGATCCTTCCCTCCGAGACTTTCGGCCAAGCAGTTTTTTGACAGTCTGCAATGCCTGACTTCCGTCAGGCATTCTTCTTGCAATCGGGCGCGTCGTATGCTATACTGAGGATACATTTCTGAAAGGTGAGCTGAAACGATGATCGATTGGCTGTTCGGCACCGTCCTTGGCAAATGCGTGATGACGTTTCTCATTTCGCTGCTGCCGGTCGTGGAGCTGCGCGGCGGCATCCCCTATGGCATCTCGCAGGGACTGGATCCCTGGCTGGCCTTCGCCGCAAGCGCACTGGGCAATATGCTGCCCGTCCCGTTCCTGCTGCTGTTCGTGCGGAAAATCCTGCACTGGATGAAGCGCTATCCTCGTCTCGGCCGTCTTGCCGTTTCGCTGGAGCGCCGCGCCGACCGCAAGAGCAGCCGTGTGCGCAAATCCGAGCTGGTCGGTCTGTGCATCCTTGTCGCCATTCCCCTGCCCGGCACCGGCGCCTGGACCGGCGCCCTCGTCGCCGCGCTGATGGAGATGCGGCTGAAGCGCGCCCTGCCCGCCATCTATGCCGGCGTGCTTATTGCCGGTCTGCTCGTGACGCTCGCCCTGACCGGCGTGAAGGCCCTGCGCTTTCTCGCCTGACCCGTCCGAAAGGAGCCGCGATGAAACGAACCGACTACATTTCCTGGGATGAGTATTTCATGGGCGTCGCCCTGCTGGCCGCCCGCCGCAGCAAGGACCCGAACACGCAGGTCGGCGCCTGCATCGTCTCGCCGGAGAACATCATTCTCTCTACCGGTTATAACGGCCTGCCCTGCTGCTGCAGCGACGACGTTTTTCCGTGGGAGCGCGAGGGTGCGGAGACAAAGTATCCCTATGTCGTCCATGCGGAGCTGAACGCCATTCTGAATGCAGGCGGCCGTGTGCTGCGCGGCGCGCGGCTGTATGTGGCCCTGTTCCCATGCAATGAGTGTGCCAAGGCCATCATCCAGAGCGGCATCCGGGAGATCATCTATTTTTCCGACAAATACGCCGAAACGGCCAACATCCGTGCCTCAAAGCGCATGCTGGACGCCGCAGGTGTGCGCTATCACCCTCTGCAGACGGAGCTTGCCTCCATCACACTGGATTTCCGCGCGCCGGAAAGCGCCGGGATCCCGCAGAAAAGCGACGCGGACGAAAAATAATCCTTTACTTTTTCGTCATTCTATGCTACGATATTACGGCTGGTAATTTTGCCGGTACATCCACGCGCTCAGTTCTGGGAGACCGCTCCGGAAGGAGCATTCCGCCCGCCCGGACTTAGCCGTTGGACAATATTTTGAAAGGTGGAGTATTCCCATGATCCAGAAGGAAAAGAAAACCGCTATCATCGCTGAGTATGCGACCCACGAGGGCGATACCGGTTCCCCCGAGGTCCAGATCGCGATCCTGACCGCCCGCATCAACGAGCTGACCGAGCATCTGCGTGAGCACAAGCATGACAACCACTCCCGCCGCGGCCTTCTCATGATGGTCGGCAAGCGCCGCAGCCTGCTCGACTACCTGGCCAAGAAGGACATCAACCGCTATCGCGCCATCATCGCTCGTCTGGGCATCCGTAAGTAATCACGAACAATGGGCGGCCCGCCAGCGGTCCGCCCATTTTCACGATTTCCCCATCCCCGCATTTCCCCGCACACGGGAGCGAAGTTTAGCAGTTGAAGGCGCTGCCGAGCGCGCGTTTGGCCGCGGCTTCAAGTGCTAAACCTCCCGTGGAACTTCATTCTGACAGGAGGATAAACCATGATCACCAGAAAACAGTATCCCAACCACCATGTGTTTGAGACTTCCATCGGCGGCCGTCCCTTTACCGTCGAGACCGGCAAGGTCGCAGAGCTGGCCGACGCCGAGTGCATCTGCCGCTACGGCGACACCGTCGTGCTCACGACCGTCACCTGCTCCCCGGATCCCAAGCCCGGCATCGACTATTTCCCGCTGACCATCGAGTTCGAGGAGAGAATGTACGCCGTCGGCCGCATCCCCGGCAGCTTCAACCGCCGCGAGGGCAAGCCCTCCGAGCGCGGCATCCTCAACAGCCGCATCATCGACCGTCCGATGCGCCCGCTCTTCGACGATGAGCTGCGCAACGATGTCGTCGTGACCTGCACCGTCCTTGCCAACGACTACGAGAACCCCGTTGAGATCGTCGCCTCTCTGGGCGCTTCCATCTCTGTGGCCTGCTCCGACGTCCCCTGGAACGGCCCGATCGCCACGACGAACGTCGCCTATGTCGGCGGCCAGTACGTCATCAACCCCTCTGCCGAGCAGCGCAGCGCCTCCGAGTGCTTCGTGTGCATCGCCTCAACGTTCGAGAAGGTCGTCATGATCGAGACCGAGGCCAAGGAAGCCCCGGAGAGCACCGTGCTCGAGTGTATCCGCATCGCCCATGAGACGAACATGGAGGTCGTGAAGTTCATCAACACCATCGTCGAGACCATTGGCAAGCCGAAGTTCACGTTTGAAAAGGCAGCCGTCAACCACGACCTGCTCGACGATCTGTGCGCCTATGGCATGAACCAGATCGAATATGCCCTCGACACCGACGACAAGAACGTCCGCGAGGAGCGCCTGACCGCGGCCCGCCGCGATTTCGCCGACAAGTTCGCCGAAAAGTATGAGGACTTCGACGTCAACATCGAGGTCTGCCTGTATAAGATGCAGAAGAAGGTCGTCAAGAAGTGGCTGCTCGAGGGCAAGCGCGTCGACGGCCGCCAGATGGACGAGATCCGCCCGCTCGATGCCGAGGTCGGCGTTCTGCCGCGCGTCCACGGCTCCGGCCTGTTCTCCAGAGGCCAGACGCAGGTCCTGTCCATCTGCACGCTCAACACACTGTCCGCCGCACAGAAGCTCGACACCATCTATCCGGAAGAGACGAAGCGCTATATCCACCACTACAACTTCCCGTCGTTCTCCACGGGCGAGGCCAGAGCGAGCCGCTCCACCTCCCGCCGCGAGATCGGCCACGGCTCCCTTGCCGAGAAGGCCCTCCTGCCTGTGATCCCGAGCGTTGAGGAGTTCCCGTATGCCATCCGTGTCGTCTCCGAGGTCCTGTCCTCCAACGGCTCGACGTCGCAGGCCTCCATCTGCGGCTCCACGCTGGCTCTGATGGACGCAGGCGTTCCCATCAAGCGTCCGGTCGCCGGCATTTCCTGCGGTCTCATCTCCGATCAGGAGACCGGCGCATGGCGCACGTTCACGGACATCCAGGGCGTGGAAGACTTCCACGGCGAGATGGACTTCAAGGTCGCCGGTACGACGGAAGGCGTTACGGCCATTCAGATGGACCTGAAGAACAAGGGCCTGACGATGGAGATCATTGCCGACGCACTCGAGCGCTGCCGCAAGGCCCGTCTTGAAATTCTGGACAAGGTCATGCTCCCCTGCATCTCCGAGCCGCGCGCTGACGTGTCCGAATATGCGCCGAAGATGATCTCCATGAAGATCCCCGTCGAGAAGATCCGTGAGGTCATCGGCTCCGGCGGCAAGACCATCCAGAAGATCTGTGCCGACACCGGCGCCAAGGTCGACATCGATGACGAAGGCAATGTCTTTATTGCCGCCGTCGATCCCGCTGCGGGCTACGCCGCCAAGAAGATGATCGACGACATCTGCTTCGTCCCCGAGGTCGGCGCCCTGTACTACGGCAAGGTCGTCCGCATCCTGCCGATCGGCGCGTTCGTCGAGATCGCTCCGGGCCACGACGGCATGGTCCACATCTCCAAGCTCGAAAACCGCCGCGTCGAAAAGGTCGAGGACGTTCTGAACGTCGGCGACATGACGTGGGTCAAGTTCATGGGCTTCGATGAGAAGGGCCGCGCGAACTTCAGCCGCAAGGATGCCCTGAAGGAGATCGCTGAGTCCGAGAAGAAGTAAACCTGATTTCTCCAATGTCCGGCGCGAAAGTGCCGGGCATTGTCGTTTTGAGAGACGCAACCGCCGCTCAACCGGGAGTTGAGCGGCGGTTTTTTGCAAAATGAACGACCGGATGATAGCTTTTTCGGCCAATTCATGATATGGTAATGCCAGAACATGAAGGAGGGAAACCACAATGGAACAGGGAACGCTTGGAAAGCGCATTGCCTATCACCGCAAGCGGCTGGGCATGACGCAGGAGCAGCTGGCGCAGCGCGTCGGCGTGAGCGCACAGGCGGTGAGCAAATGGGAGAACAACCTCTCCTGCCCCGACATCACCATTCTGCCGGAGCTTGCCTCCATCTTCGGCATCAGCGTGGATGAGCTGCTCGGCCGCACACCACCGAAGGAGGAACGCGTACACGAGGCAGAGGTCATCAAGCCGGAGGAGAAGGAACACATTCTGGATTACACCATCGGCAGCGCCGCACGCAGCGGGCTGTGGTTCGCGATCTACGTCCTCGCCATCGGTGCGCTGTTTCTTGTCAATGCGCTGGGAAAATTCGATGTATCCGTCTGGACGATCCTCTGGACATCCGCCCTGTTGCTGGGCGGTCTGAGCATGCTGACGCACCGCTTCTCCTGCTTCAGCATCGGCCTGATGCTCGTGGGCGGCTATTCGCTGCTGACCGCATTCGGCTTTCTGTCCATCGGCTTCCGCTGGAGCGTCTTGATCCCGGTCTTTCTGCTGCTGTGGGGCGTGAGCCTGCTGGTCGATTATTTCTGCGGCCGCAGGCGGAAGCAGCACCATGTGCGCGCCTCCTACGGCGGGAAATTCACGCAGGACACGCGCTGCGATAACGGCCACCTGAGCTGCGAGCTGAGCTTTGGCTCCTGCCGTGTGCCGGTCGTGACACCGCTCCTGCGCAGCGGCAGGATCGAGACGAGCTTCGGAGACTTCACCGTCGATCTGTCCGGCTGCGAGGCCGTGCAGGACAACTGCCCGCTGACCGTTGAGACGAATTTCGGCAGCCTGACGCTGCTCGTGCCGGACCGCTTCGCCGTCACGGTCTCCGGGAAGGATACGACGGCGGCCAGCCTCAACCAGCGCGGGACGCCCTGTGAGCATCCTGAAGCGCAGATCCTGCTGGATGCCGATCTCAGCTTCGGCAGCCTCGAAATCAAGTACATATAAATACCGGGACCGCCTCTCTTTGTGAGGCGGTCCCGCTTGATGTCAGCGGATCACATAGAAGTACAGCAGCACGAGAAGGCCGAGGCCGATGCGATACCAGCCAAATGCCGTGAAATCGTGCTTGCGGATATAGCCCATGAGGAAGCGAATGGCGAGGATGGACACGCCGAAGGCGACCGCCATGCCGACGAGCAGCACGCCAAGCTCCGTGCCGCTGATCGTGCCGAATCTCACGATCTTCAGCAGCGACGCGCCGAACATCACGGGCACGGCGAGGAAGAACGTGTATTCCGCGGCGACCTCGCGCGACGTGCCGATGAGGATGCCGCCGAGAATGGTCGCACCGGAGCGCGACGTGCCGGGAATGAGCGCGAGCACCTGGAACACGCCGATGAGCAGCGCATCCGACCAGCGCAGCGAAGCGATGGAATTCACGCGCGGCTTGCGGCTGCGGTTATACCGCTCGACGAACAGGAAGCCGGCGCCATAGAGCAGCAGCATCAGGGCCACGACGGTCGGGTTATAAAAGTGCTTGTCGAGCCAATCGTTCAGAGGCAGGCCGATGAGCATGGCAGGCAGGCAGGACACCGCGATCTTCAGCCACATGACGATCTTGTCCATGCAGCAATAACGGTCGCCGAAGCGCTGCAGGCCGCCCACGAAGCCGTTCGTGCTCTGCTGGGCGAACCACGAGCGCTGCGGGATGCGCTTACGGTGGAAGGGCCAGAGCTTGCTCCAGTAGAGCACCACAACAGCAAGGATCGCGCCGAGCTGGATGACGACGTTGAACATCTCCTTGAACGCATCCGACTGCTGCAGCGGCCAGATGGCGTCCGTCAGGATCAGATGGCCCGTGCTGCTGATGGGGAGCCATTCCGTGATGCCCTCCACGATGCCGAGCACGATGACCTTCAGCCATTCGATAAAATTCATGAAAAACCTTCTTTCCGGTTATCTGTTCGATTCTATGCCAATACTGGGAAAGTATAGCACATCTTCCGCCGGATGTCAAAGCAAAAGGGGATGCGGCCGCATCCCCCTTTATCTGTCTTTTCTGCAGGACGTCCGGCAGTGCGTGCAGTCTCCGCAGCAGCCGCAGCAGCCGCGGTGGTGCAGTATGCGCCAAAGCGACACGGCCAGCCATGCCGCCAGCAGCGCCAGCACGACCCATTCCAGCCAGCCCATGCGTCAGGCGATCAGCAGCAGGAGCTGATACAGCCCCGCCGCAACGCACCAGGCTACAACGCACTGGAACACCGCAACGACTGCGCCGCGCAGCCTGCCGCCCAGCTCGCGCCCGATGGCCGCAATGGCCGCGACGCACGGCGTGTAGAGCAGGGTGAACGTCAGGAAGCTCACGGCCGACAGCGGCGTGAACAGGCCGGAGAGCGCCGCGCTCAGGTGCTCCGTTCCCGCGCCGGTCAGGATGCCGAGCGTGCTGACCACGGCCTCCTTGGCCGTAAAGCCGGTAATGAGAGCCGTCGTCACACGCCAGTCCTCAAAGCCCAGCGGGCGGAACACCGGCGCGAGGATGCGCCCGACAGAGGCAAGCAGGCTCCTGCTGCTGTCCGTCACGAAATTCAGGTGCAGGTCAAACGACTCCAGGAACCAGATGGCAAGCGTCGCCACGAAAATGACCGTAAATGCGCGCTGCAGGAAGTCGCGCGCCTTGTCCCACAGGAGCATGGCCACGCTCTTGAGCGTCGGCAGGCGATAATTCGGCAGCTCCATGACGAACGGGACGGGATTTCCGCGGAACACCGTGTGATTCAGCAGCAGGGAGATGAGCACGCCGACAACCATGCCGCCAAAGTAGAGCAGCGCCATGGTGAGCACAGCATGCTGCGGGAAGAATGCCGCCGTGAACACGGCATAGATCGGGATCTTGGCCGAGCAGCTCATGAACGGCGTCAGCAGGATCGTCAGGCGGCGGTCGCGTGCGGACGGCAGCGTCCGCGTTGCCATCACGGCGGGGACCGTGCAGCCGAAGCCGATGAGCATCGGCACGAAGCTGCGGCCGGACAGGCCGATCTTGCGCAGGAGCTTGTCCATCACAAAGGCGACGCGCGCCATATAGCCCGTATCCTCCAGAATGGACAGGAAGAAGAACATGACCACAATGATGGGCAGGAAGCTCACCACACTGCCGACGCCCGCAAAAATGCCGTCGATCATGAGGCTATGTACCACCGGGTTCATGCCATAGGCCGTGAGGCCATGGTCGACCACCGCGCTCAGGCGGCTGATGCCCAGCGCCAGCAGGTCCTGCAGGCCCGCGCCGACCACGTCGAACGTCAGCCAGAAGATCAGCAGCATGATGCCGACAAAGATCGGCAGGGCTGCATATTTGTTCGTCAGCACGCGGTCGATGCGCACACTGCGCAGATGCTCGCGGCTCTCGCGGCACTTGACCACGGTTTTGGAGCACAGGCGCTCGATGTAGTCATAGCGCATGGAGGCAATGGCGGCATTGCGGTCCAGCTTGCCCTCGTCCTCCATCTCGACGATGCTGTGCTCGACCATCTCCAGCTCGTTCTGATTGAGCAGGAGGCGGCTGATGATGTCCTCGTCGCCCTCGATGAGCTTCGTCGCCGCAAAGCGCCGGGCCATCCCGGCAGCCTGCGCGTGATCCTCGATCAGGTGCGAGACGGCGTGGATGCAGCGGTGCACCGGACCGTCATCACAGAAATCCACGCGCTTCGGCAGCGTGCGCATATGCGCGACGCGCACGGCGCTTTCGACCAGATCCTCAATGCCCTCGTTCTTCGCCGCGGCGATGGGAACGACCGGAATGCCGAGTTCATCGGACATTTTCTGCACATCGATGGTGCCGCCGTTGCCGCGCACTTCGTCCATCATGTTGAGCGCCAGCACCATCGGGATCTGCATTTCAAGAAGCTGCAGCGTCAGATAGAGGTTGCGCTCGATATTCGTGGCGTCGACGATATTGATGATGCCATCCGGCTTCTGATTCAGGATAAAATCGCGGGTCACGATCTCCTCGGCCGTATAGGGGCGCAGGGAATAGATACCCGGCAGATCGACGACGCTGCAGCCCTTTGCGCCGCGCATCACGCCCTCCTTGCTGTCGACCGTCACGCCGGGAAAATTGCCGACATGCTGGTTGGACCCGGTGAGCTGATTGAACAGCGTCGTTTTGCCGCAGTTCTGATTTCCGACCAGTGCAAAGATCATGCGCCCACCTCCGGCAGGATCTCGATCTGCGCCGCGTCGTCCATGCGAAGCGTCAGCTCATAGCTGCGCAGGCGGATCTCCATGGGGTCACCCATCGGGGCGATCTTCTGCACCGTCACGCGCGTATTGGGGATCAGGCCCATATCCAGCAGTCTGCAGCGCAGGATCCCCTCGCCGCCGACCGCCGTAATGAGCCCGCTTTTTCCGACAGGAAGCTCCTTTAAGGTCATGGCTTCTCCCTCCAAAGTTAGACAGTCTTAACATTTTTTCATAGTAGCATACTCGGCTTTCCCTGTCAAGGAAAAAAACGGTGCACCGAAAATCGGTGCACCGGAAATTTATCTTGCGGTCATTTTTCTGCGGAAGATCACAATGGCCGCCGTCAGCAGGCCAAAGGCCCATGCCAGAACGATCCAGAGCTGCGGGAACATGCCGCCCCAGTCCACTGCCAGAGCGGCCCGCGCCGCGTCGACGGCGTTGGCGAACGGGAGCGCGTAGGCGATGCGGCGAAAGGCTTTTCCGCCGAGGTCGAGCGAGAACCAGATGCCGGAGAGCCACGCCGAGACATTGGTCAGCAGGGCTCCGCACATCCCACCGACAGCCTTTTCCGGCAGCAGCGTGCCGCACAGCATCCCGAGCGCCAGATTCACAAGCGCGATGGGCACGTTGACCGCCGTGCAGGCCAGAATGCGCCACGACACCGGCAGGCCGAGCGGGATGGCCGCCAGCAGGCACACAAGCGTCTGTGCCAGCGCCATGGGGAGCATGGGCAGCAGATAGCCGAGGATGAAATCCCGCCCCGTCAGCGGCGAGGCATACAGCCGCAGGATGAGGGCCGACGAGCGGTCGCGTGAGAGCAGCAGCGCGGAAAACAGCGCCAGAAAGCTCAGGCTGAACACGCTGACGCCCGGCGCAAGCTGCTCCGGCTCAAAGAGCGTCATGTGGGCCTCCGCCGGGATATGTCGGTTCAGGAAGCTCAGCAGCAGGAGCAGCAGGATGGGAAACGCGACGCCGAAGCCGACGCTGATCGGATCGCGGAGAATTTCGCGCGCGTTGCGCGAGGCAAAAAAGCGCATTCTTCTCATTGGACTCCCTCCCCTGCCAGCTTGATAAAAGCCTCCTCAAAGCGCGTCTCGCCCGCCGCGGCGCACAGCTCCTGCGCCGTGCCGCAGATACGCAGCCTGCCGTGCGACAGGATGCCGATGCGGTCGGAAAGCGCCTCCGCCTCCTCGAGATAATGCGTGGTGAGGATGACGGTCACTCTGCCGCGCAGGCTTCGGATGACCTGCCACAGCTCCCGCCGCGCCAGCACATCCAGCCCGAGCGTCGGCTCATCCAGAAATACGAGCTGCGGCTGCGAGATCAGCGCCATAGCGATGGAAAGCCGCCGCTGCCAGCCGCCGGAGAGCGTTTTGGCCCGGCTGCGCTCTACCTCGCCCAGATGGAACTCCGCGATCGTCTCCGCCGCGCGCTGCGCGGCCTCCCGGCGCGATGCGCCGTAGATCCCGGCGATAAGCTCGAGATTCTCCCGTACCGTCAGGTTCGGCGCAACGGCCGTCTCCTGCGGGGAGAGATTGATGCGCCGCTTGATCTCCTGCGGCTGCTGCGTCAGGCGAAAGCCGAGGATGTCCGCCTCGCCGCCCGTCGGCTGCAGCAGGCCCGAGAGCATGCGCAGCGTCGTCGTCTTGCCCGCTCCGTTCACGCCCAGCAGGGCAAACAGCTCGCCCTGCCGGACGGTCAGGTCCAGCCCGTCCACGGCCGTGTGCGCACCGAAGCGGCGCGTCAGGGCATGGGTCTCAATGGCGTTCATGCTTTGTCATCCTTTCTCTTCGGCATTGCCGCCGTAATGGCCGCAAAGATCTGCCCGGCCTGTGCCTTGGGCGGCAGAGCGATGCCCTGCTCCGTGTCTGCCAGCAGCAGAAGCTGGTCGCCCGGCGCGATACCGAACATTTCGCGCACCTCGGCCGGGATGACGATCTGCCCCTTCGGCCCGACCTTCACGGTCGTCATGTATTTTCCCTCCGGGAAGCCGTTGTTTCCCATGGTCGTTCCTCCATTTCCGATTTGTATAACTTGTATCACTAGTTATACCACCAATGGGAGAAAAAATCAACCCGTGCGCGGAAAAATCCGCGCACGGACTCAGACTGTCAAAAAACCTGTCCAGCCAAAAATCACGGAGGGAAGGATCGTGTGAAAGGAAACCGTCAGGGTTTCCTTTCGCGTTCCATCACCCGCCGCAGCGGCAGAATTGCAAAATCATGATACAAAAATTGATTTTGCAATTCTGGAAGCAGCTTATCAAAAAATCCCCGGAGGGACTTTTTTGATAAGCTGAACCCGTGCGCGGAATTTTCCGCGCACGGGCTGCAGGTTATGAGATCTGATTCACAATCCCGAGGAAGACGATGCTCTGCGTCTCATGGTCGAAGATCACAAAGAGGAACGGCCGCGTGAGGGCAATGGTCTTCGGCTCCTCCATATCTGCCGCTGCAGTGGGCGCCATGATCGTGCTCGTCACGGCGGCTGCCTGCGTCCCCTGCTCGTCGAGCTGCAGCCAGACCTTGTGCTGCACGGAATCGATCTTCAGCGGCTTCTCTGCAAGGCGGGAGAAATCCGCAGCGTCGGTAAACGCCAGCTCCATGCCCATGGCGCGCAGCGGCTCCTTCAGCTGCATCCCGTCCGTGGCAGCGATGAGCTTTGGGATCGCGACATGGATCTCCTCTGTCTGCGGCTCGCCGAGGGCGTTTAGCAGAGCCTCGCCGTCCAGCGCCTGCAGCAGCTCCTCCGGTGTGGTGCCCTCGGCAGGCAGAAGGCCCGCAAACACATAGCGATCGCCCGCATACGGCCGCACGAAGCCCTCCGCGCCCGCAAGCTCGAAATAGCTCTCCTCCACGCTGTGCAGGAACGGCACGACCTGCCTGCTGCCGTCGCTTGTGAAAAACGTACCGTCATAGACGGATTCCGGCGTATAGGCCACGGGCCATTCGGCATCGAATGTCAGGGCGTTGACCAGACATGCCTGATTCATCGGGTCGTCCTGCTCCAGAATCTTTTCGATCCGGCCCTTCGTGTTCTTCCGGACCCAGTCATTCACAGCTTCCATGCTGAACTCACCCTCGTGAAGCTCCGCATCATACTGTTTCCGGATCGTCTTCCGGAACTCCTTCCGGACTTCCAGCTCCTGTCGCGTCCAGAGGGAATTGGCCGAGACGACCTTGCCGTCCTCCGCCAAGCGGCAGGCGGCAAGCCAGTGGTTCAGGTCGTCCGTCTTTGCGCCGATGGCCTGCTCCATCTCCTGCAGCGTAGCGCTGTTCGCGCCGTTTGCGGTCATGCCGAGGGCCAGCAGCACGGAATATGGCGACAGAAGAATCGTTTTATCCGGCTTTGCAGCATTCCGCAGCAGCGTGATGGAGAAATCCGCCGCTACGGCGGCAGTCCGGCGGTCCGTTTCCGTCAGCGTCACAGGTTCGCGCGTGCCGCAGGCCCCGAGCAGGAGGGCTGTAAGCAGGGCTCCTGCCAGCAAGCTTCGCTTCATTCCATTTCCCTCCGACTCAGCCGTCCACCCGGTTCACAATGCCGAGGAAGACGATGCTCTGCGTCTCATGGTCGAAGATCACGCAGAGATACGGGCGCGTGAGATAGACCGTCTTGGGCTCCTCGGTCTGGACCGCCGTTGCCTCCATCATCGGTATGCTCGTCACGGCCGCGCCGATCGTGCCGCTCTCATCGACCTGCAGATAGGTCTTCTGCTGGACGGCGTCGATCTTCAGAGGCGTGTCAGACAGCAGCGAGAAATCCGCAGCGTCCGTAAAGGCCGCCTGCATGCCCATACGCTCCAGCACCGGCTTGAGCTCTGCCGTGGTCGCAGCGGTAAATTTCGGCATGCGCGTATAGACTTTTTTCGCCTGCGGCTCACAGAGGGCATTCAACAGTGTCGCGCCGTCCAACGCCTCGAGCAGCTCCTCCGGCGTGCTCCCTTCGGCCGGAAGCAGGCCCGCAAAGGAATAGCGGCCGCCGGAATAGTGCTTTACGAAGCCAGTTGCGCCCGCGACCTCGAGATAGCCGCGCTCTTCGCCGGACAGATAGGTCACGGTCTGCTCCGTGCCGTCGCTCGCGTGGAAGGTTCCTTCCTTGCAGGCCTCCGGCTCATAAGGCGAAGCCCACTCCGCGTCGAACGTCATGGCGTTGATCAGATAGGTCTGGATCGCTTCATTGTCCTGCTCCAGGAGCTTTTTGATGCGCCCCTTCGTATTCTCACTGACCCATTCGTTGATTGCCGCCGCGCTGATTTCTTCTGCATGGACCTCCGCGCCGTAATTCTGTTCAACGGCCTTTTGAAATTCCGGAAGAAGCTGCAGACTTTCTCTGGTCCAAAGTGAGTTCGCCGAGACGACCTTGCCGTCCTCCGCCGCGCGGCAGGAAGCAAGCCAGGCATTCAGATCCTCCAGCCTTGCGCCAAGCGCGTATTCCATCTCCTCCAGCGTTCGGCCGCCTGCACCGTTTGCGGCCATGCCGAGGGCCAGCAGGGCGGAATACGGTGAGAGGATTGTCGTGGCATCCGGCTTTGCTGCGCCGCGCAGCAGATCGAGTGCAAAATTCGCCCCACCCACAGCGGCGGTCTGATCCGGCACGGTCAGATCCTCGACCGGCTCCGGCTTTCCCAACGATTCGGCAGCATCCGTCGGAACAACCGGGTCCAGCCAGGCATCAGTCGGCTTTGTTTCCTCCGTTGCCTCCGTCGGAGCGGCGGGACTGCCGCAGGCCCCGAGCAGCAGTGCTGCCAGCAGCAGGCAGATGAGTTGTTTCAGCTTCATGCGTGATTCCTCCTTTGCAGATGTTCTGCTGGTTAGACGCAGCAGCGCACCGGAAGTTCCCGCAAAAAGGAGGCAGTCGCTCTCCAACAATCATTCTCTAATAAAGCACCTATTGCATGCCGTCAATGATCGCATGATCATCCGCCTGCACGCTGGAGAATATCTTCAACATCTCCGATTCCGGGATTTCTTTTTCGCACATCAGCGTAAACATATACTCATGATTTGTCCAGATGTAGGTTATGACCTCATTATCGGTAATTTTGATCACCTCAAATCCATTTATGCCGGTTGATTCCGCTGTTGCTCCCTCCGAATTAATGCCTCCCCTTGTTGCATTCTCGTAGTCCTCCGGCATGGGGACTTGATCAAAGCAAATCCACCAATTGTTCGCATTGTGCCAGCCGATTGACACAGCTGCAATGCTGACTGTTTTGAATTCCTGCTGATATCCATCCGGTATATATGTTGGGAGATACACTGTCTCGATAGAATCCGGGGCAGAAGCCGCCTGTATTGGGTCGAATGAAACCTCATAATGGGTGCCCTCATCATGGAGGAAGAACTTGATAATTGCTTCACGGACTGCCGGAATCGCCATTGCGCTTGCCGCCAATACTGCCGCAAGGATTGCAATAAGGGCCACTCGCTTCCACACTGTATTCTGATACTTCCAACCTTTGGATACTGTCTTCCTGTTCAGCTTTTCTGTCTTTCGGATAAAGTGATCCGACAATTGAATTGCAATTTTATCCTCACAATCTGGTACATCCGAGTACTCCTCCAGCGTCGCATCGATCAGCGCCCGCTCAAACGGCGTTTCAGCCCTGCTCTTCAAAGCACATTCCCTCCTTCCGACAAAAATCAATCAGGAGTTTTTTCCCGCGATTGAGCTGCTGGCGCACTGTCCCCGGCTTGCGATGCAGTATGGCCGCTGATGCAGCTACAGTCTGCCCCTCTACGCAGATTATCAGCAATACCTCACGATATGGAGCGGGCAGCATTCTCGCAGCACGCAGTAATGTGTCATAGTCCTGAGATTGCATAACCTTCACAAACAAATCCTCGTCAGAGGCTATTGGAAGCTCATCAATGTCAAGCATATTGTCCTGCCGTTTCTTCTGCGGAAGCAACGATAGTGCAGCGTTTTTGGCTGCGGTAAGTACATAAGCCCGTAAACGCCTATCATCAACCGGCAGGGTTTTTATCCTTTGTGCGATGCCCAGAAATGCGATCTGAACAGCATCTTCCGCATCTTCATCACTGTGTAGAATACGTTTCGCCACAAGCAGCATCTGCTTCTGATAGTTGCTGTAAATATCGGAAAAGCGAAGCTGGTCGGCTTCGCTGTCAATCAGGGCAAAATACAGCATCAGCAAGGAAACGCACCTCCCAACTATTCATCATGATACCCCGCACGCCGCACACTGTCAAGCAACCCATCTGTCCAAAATGTATGTAAAAAGCGAAAAAGTTGTATCATTTTTGCCCCAGCAGCTGTCTTAGAAAATAGAGGCAATGGTAAGCGTAGCATACACCATACAGAAATAGGAGGTGAAATAATGAAACGTGTATTCAGTTTTCTAATTGCAATTATTGTTACTATTTCAATATCATATAATGTGCAAGCACTTCGGGCAGATAGCATTCGGCCACAATACGCAAATGCTCGACAGGCGGAGGTTCTTCTTTCTATCAGTAGCTCCGGAAAAGCAGTTGTTGTTAAGTGTTACGGGACAAACGGATTAAAATCAGCGTATGTGACAACGTATCTTGAAAAAAAGGTCAGCGGTACGTGGATTCGGGTGAATATTCCAGCACCAAATAATGCTTGGACATATTCTACTACGAGCCAATCTTTTAGTCAAGAATACATTGTCGCGCTTGATAGTGTGGGGCAATATCGGGCAACGTCGCAATTTGTATTAACCGCAGCTACGGTTGAATACATAACCGACACCAGCTATGCAACATACAAAAGTTGATTTTTATAACTGATTCATCGAAATATCCAGTACGTTTACTGAGGTTCTAAAAGTGCTAACGCATAGCCATTGCTTGGTTCAGTGCTGATTGATTTAATTTACCATCATAAAGACGTACATACATTAATTTGAGCACATTTGCTCATAACGATAAGATTCTGAAAGGAGAAAGTGTCATGAAAAAAATCAAAAAAGTGGTTGCCCTCTTGTCCATTGTTTCTCTGCTCATTGCAACAGCATTTTCTTCTTCCGCTGTTGAAGCAAATGCCTCTTATGACCCGGAGACAAACCATGCGACTGTGCTTCATAACGAAAATCAAGTTATACCTGTTGCAGGCACGACACAACTCTCACAAGATGAGTACAAACGCACTTGGGCAAGTCTGACTGATAACGCGGGAACAGCTGCCGAAATACAGGCGACCTGTGAGCTTTTTATTTCTTCAATCTATGCCAGCAGACGAGATAGTGATTACAACTGCACTACGTTTACTGTTCAGTCTATTCGGAATGAGCAGGTTGACAGCACGATCGCATATATCGAAAGCCAGAATCAATACCAGCGTGAAATTGCTGATATTTGCGATTTTAAGATCATTTCTGATAGTATTGAATTTGAAAATTTCTCGGGCGTATTAACTGGGAATACTTGCACCGCGGAAATAGGCGTTCATTATTGTTATGAAATGGAAGGTGCTTTCGAGGATACATTTTATCTAAACTGTGTTTATTATCTGACACTGGAAAAAATCAACGGAAACTGGGGCATCGTCACAGCAAAGACAAGTATGCCGAATGAACAAGCAGACGGGTTTGTTTATGACTCATTCGATGCCCACGCAGCCGCTTTGGCCGTTGTCGGTGACCATGATTTTTCGACAATGGAAAAGCCCGCCAACACGAATAACACAGCTACAACCACAGCAACATACCAAACAACATCATATAGCTCGACGGCGGCAGTAAATTACGCCAAGCAATATTACAATAAAACTAATAGTTTATTTGGTGCAAGCAGTTCTAATTGCCAAAATTTCGCGTCGCAATGTGTTTGGGCCGGACTTCTATCTGGATGTGGCGCTTCAGGTACTTCGACAACTGCATTCCCCGCTGTTTCTACAGCTTGGACAGGCACTAATTCTACAAATGTCTGGTGCAGAAATCAATACACTACCTACTATGGTGATAAATATTGGTTAAATTGGGGATGGGATAATGTAAACGGCTTCCTCAAAATCATCTGGCTCAGTGATCATACTATATCCGGTCCACAAGGCTATTATTGGCTGGGCTTAGCCAAAGCGTGTGTTGGCGATGTAATTATCTGGGACACAGCTGGCACGCGAAGTGTAGACAGTGGAACCTATGATCACGCAATGGTAGTTACACGAACAACAGGAACAGTTGGTTCACGCGGCGTGAGTAATTTTTGCATAGCAGCAAATTCGAGTTCGACGACATCTGCCTATATGCCTCTTGCGCAGTATTGCAGCTATTCTGCAAGTTGCTTTGCAACTGCTCATATTACTGGCGGCTACTACTACATTTGATGAAGGCAGGATTTCGCAAACGCATTATTGCACTGCTTTTTCCATGTGCATGCTGTACTATTTTGTCAATATATCTCTCCGCCTGCTGTTCAGATATACTTCACGACATTGAGGGAAATATACCAACCATCGAACAGGAGAGCATTCCACCCCGTACCGCACCCACGGAGGCCACAGAGGCAGGAAACGTTCCCTCCCAGCCACAGAATACCGAGAACAGCACCCATATGCCGGAGGCGCCATCGGTCATTGCCACGGAGCCTGAGCGCACATACGCCGTTTGGGACGAATCCTTCTATCAAAACGGTGTACCAATTTCGCCGCAGCCGGGAGACACGCAGGCTACATGGCAGCCTGAACTGGCAGAAACATTTCCCGCTGATCAGAATTGCAATGAGATGGAGCTGTTGGAAAAATGGATGGCAGTTGAGGGGCTTACGCCGGAAGGCCTTGACTCTCGCGAGTGTAACCAACTGGTGCTGGTCGTAGCACAGGAGACGGATGGCATTCAGACGGAAACCGTGTGTTATCAGCGGGAGGCGGGCGGAGCCTGGCAGCCTGTATCCGGTCTGAGCAGGATGCATGGCTGGGTTGGAGGTAACGGCATTATGCACGGACGCAAACGCGGGAGCAACACATCTCCTGCGGGACTCTGGTCGCTGGGTTTGGCTTTCGGAAATTCTCCAAAGCCAGATGGACTGAAGATGCCATGGCGAGACGTTACGCCAAGCTCAGATTGGGTATGTGACGAAGATTCCATTTACTTTAATTCGTGGCAGGAACGCGACGACCCGTCCATCCTCGATCTGTGGAGCGATGATGTTGAGCATCTGGAAGACTATCAGAGCGCCTATGCATATGCTTGCGTCATCCGTTTTAACACTGCTCCCTATACCATTCCGGAACGCGGCTGTGCAATATTCTTTCATTGCAGCAAGGGTGCAACGGGAGGCTGCATCGGGCTTCCCGAAGCCGATATGGTAAACACACTCTTGTGGCTAGACCCGCAGGAAAACCCGTACATTCTGATAACGGGCTATCAGCGCAGTGCAGGAAACTGAATCGTCTGCTTGCTAAACTGTCTGAAAGCTCTCTTACAGAAAAACCGCCCCGGAGCACCTTCCTTTCGAAGGGTGTTCCGAGGCGGTCCGTCATTATTCAGGTTCTCCGTAAGAAGATCTCCCCGCATTTGCGGCAGACGATCTTCGTCTGGCCGCAGCCTGCCGGGACGATCTGCACGGCTCTGCAGGCCGGGCAGCGGAAGAAGCGCCTCCTGCGGCCGCGGTGCAGCGCCTGCCGCGGGGCATGTGCCGCAAAAAACGAGAGGATCGGCGCATTCATGCCTGCTTCCGCGCGCCGTCTGCGCGCGCCTCCCGCAGAATGCCGCCGTAGCGGATGGCATACTTCACAAACGCCAGCAGGATCAGGCAGGCGCAGAGCGCGGCATCCGCATACAGGAACCAGTCCGGCGCCGCCCGCCAGAGCATCAGGACGAACATGGAAAGGTAGATCACGGCCGTGCACAGCTTGCCGTACCAGCCCGCGCCGTAGACCATGCCGGTGTGGTGCAGGGTCAGGAGCGTCATGATGCCGATGGAGACCTCTTTCAAAACCAGAATGCCGACGACCCACCAGCACTTCATGGGCATAAGGCACAGCAGCACGGCGATCTGCGTCAGCTTGTCGGCGACGGGATCGATGGCCTTGCCAAAATTCGAGACCATGTGATACGTCCGCGCGACCCAGCCGTCCACGACATCCGTCACGCCGGACAGCACGAGCATGCCGAACGCCCACCAGACCTCATTCTTTGCATACAGTACGATGATCACGGGAATGAGCGCCAGCCGGAAAAAGCTTAGCACATTGGGGATCGTCAGGATCCGGTCCGTATCCGCCTTTCCCGCGCGCTCCAGATTGCGGTGCTCCTTATCATTCATGCTGCACATCCTCCTCTTTTTCGTCCACCTGCGGGACGAACAACTGCGTCACAACGGACTTTTTGCGGTGCTTCTGATGGAAATAGCCGATGACGCTGAACACGACCGCGCCGATGAGGTTGACGATCAGGTCGCCCATGGTGTCATACAGGCCGATATCCAGATAGCCGCCGAGGCCGAGGCTCTCGCCGTTCACAACGACATCCTGAATGTTCGAGATCGTGATGGGAATGTTGCGGTTCGTCGGGTCGAGCGCCACGGAGGTGATCTGCTGGATGACTGTGTCCTTCTGCATATCCTTGTGGAACAGGTTATCCACGGAGAATTCAAAAATTTCCCACAATGCGCCGATCGTCATGGAGAAACAGAACGCCACGAGCGCCAGAAACAGCGGTGAAAGCTCGAAGCTGACCTTCTTGTGGCGGTTCAGAACGTCCGCCATGGAATAGCCGACCGCCGCATAGATAAAGCCGCTCGTCGTATGCAGGGCCTTATCCCAGAACGGGACCGTCACATAAAAGCAGGCGATCTCACCGAGGATCTCCGCTGCAAAGATGAAGACGACAACCGTGATCTCCAAACCGGCCGGGAGGCGTACCCCCAGCTTCCGCTCCAGAATGGAGGGCAGGAGCAGCAGCACGAGCGTCAGGAGGCAGGTGTAGACGCTTTCGATCTGGCCGTTGAAGGCCGAGCGGACGAGCACGCCGACCACGATGAGCCGGATCACGGCATAGACGATGAGCGTCAGCTTGCTCTTCTTCTGCAGGCGCAGCTTTTCCTGGCGCAGCCGCGCCTCGCGGCGTTCCTGCCGCGACATTTTATTTTTCAATTCCGTTCCCGTCCTTTTCATGTTTCTACCGATATCATATCCCGGAATTATCAATTCTGCGTCAACCGATTATGAATTTCAGTTCATAAACCGGAAATTTTCCGTTCCAAAATCCGGCCGTCTGTGGTATACTGAGAAGACGGAAACGGAGGGATCCCCATGTTCAAGATTCTCGTTGCCGAGGACGACGCCGAGCTGCGGCAGCTGTTCTGCCGCGTACTGACGCGCCACGGCTTCCAGCCCATCGGCGCAGCCGACGGTGTGGAGGCGCTGCAGGTCCTCGAGCGCGACTATATCGACCTCATCGTCTCGGACATCATGATGCCGCAGCTGGACGGCTATGCACTGGTGCGCGGCCTGCGCGACAGCGGCAATACCATCCCCGTGCTGATGATCACGGCGCGCGACGGCTTTCAGGACATGCAGTTCGGCTTTCTGGCAGGGGCGGACGACTATCTGGTCAAGCCCATCAACGTCAACGAGCTCGTGCTGCGCATCAACGCCCTGCTGCGGCGCGCGCAGATGGTCGCGGACCGGCGGCAGACGCTTGGCACAACGACATTCGAATTCGACTCGTTCTCCGTTCTGACGGGCGGCGTGCAGACCGTCCTGCCGCAGAAGGAGTTTTTGCTGCTATACAAGCTCGTCTCCTCGCCGGGGCACATCTTCACGCGGCAGCAGCTCATGGACGACATCTGGGGCATCGACACCCACACGGACCCCCGCACGGTGGACGTGCACATCAACCGGCTGCGCGACCGCTTCCGGGAAAATCAGGACTTTGAGATCATAACCGTTCGGGGCATCGGTTATAAGGCGGAGCGGAAGCATGAAGAAGGATAAACGCTTTTCCCTGCGTCTGCGGACGTATTACCTGCTCATCATCGCCATCGTCGTCATCATCTCGTTCGGTGCCGTTGTCGGCGCGCTGACGGCCCTGCAGCAGCTCGGCGTCATCGGCCACATCAACGTCTCCACGCTCGTGGCCCTGCTGCTCGTGGCGGCCGCCGCAAGCGGCAGCGCCAGCTTTCTCGTCGGGCGGCGCGTGCTGGCCCCGATGGTCAAGCTGAGCAAGGCCTCGCGCGAGGTCGCGCGCGGCAACTACAGCATCACGGTCGAAGACCCGAGTAAGCTTGAAGAGGTGCAGACGACCCTGCGGAACTTCAACGCACTCGTGCGCGAGATGAACCGGATCAACAACGTCACAAACGACTTTGTCTCCAGCGTCTCACACGAATTCAAGACGCCGCTGACCGCCATCGAGGGCTATGCCATGCTCCTGCAGGACACCGGCCTGACGCAGGCGGAGCGCGACGAATATCTGGACAAGATCCTCTATAACACACACCGCCTCTCCACGCTCGTCGGCAACATCCTCATGCTCTCAAAGCTCGAGAATCAGTCGCTTTCCGACCAGCGCAGCACGTTCCGCCTCGATGAGCAGCTGCGGCAGGCCGTTGTGATGCTCGAGCCGCAGTGGGAGGAAAAGTCGCTGAGCTTTCGTGCCGAGCTGGACGCCGTGAGCGTGACGGCCTGTGAGCCTCTTCTGCTGCAGGTCTGGACGAACCTCATCGGCAACGCCATCAAATTCAGCGAGCCGGGGCAGGAGCTGTCCCTGCGCCTGCTCGACCAGACGGAATGCGCCGTCGTCTCCGTCATGGACCACGGCTGCGGCATGACGCCCGAAGTGCAGGCGCGCATTTTTGAGAAATTCTATCAGGGCGACAGCTCCCGCAAGGCTATGGGCAACGGCCTCGGCCTGCCGCTCGTCAAGCGCATCGTCGAGCTGTCCGACGGCGTCATCGAGGTCGACAGTGCCCCCGGGCAGGGCTCGACGTTCCGCGTCATCCTGCCGAAAAAGTAAAACAGACGCTGCAGGTTTTTATCGCTGCAGCGTCTCAGCGTGTCGAAAAACTCTTTTCGACACGCTGGAAGACTGCGAAAAAGTTCGGAAGGCAAGCAACTCGCACCCGTCGGCGTACAAAGGTACGGTAGGGTGCGAGTTGCGCAGTAAGTCAAAATCCATGTAAATCAAGAGATTTTTCGCTAAAAAGTTTGAAAATCCTAAATAATACGGAAAGTCCAAAACCAACGAATATCTCTAAAATGTTTTCCGGATTTTGACGGTTACGGACTTTTTCGACGGTCTCAGACGCTGCAGCCACGAAAAAGCTGCAGCGTCTTTGGTTTTATTTCTCCGGCTTTTTGCCGGTATAGAGCTGGTAATAGCGGCCCTTCTGGGCAATGAGGTCGTCGTGCGTGCCGCGCTCGATGATGCGGCCCTGCTCAAGGACCATGATGCAGTCCGCGTTGCGCACCGTCGAAAGCCGGTGGGCGATGACGAACGTCGTGCGGCCCTTCATCAGGCCGTCCATACCGGCCTGCACGAGCGCCTCCGTGCGCGTGTCGATGGAGGACGTCGCCTCGTCAAGGATCAGCACTGGCGGGTCTGCCACGGCGGCGCGTGCAATGGCAAGCAGCTGGCGCTGGCCCTGACTGAGGTTCGCGCCGTCGCTTGTCAGCATGGTGTCATAGCCGTTCGGCAGGCGCTCAATGAAGCCGTCCGCATTGGCCAGCTTCGCCGCAGCGATGCATTCCTCGTCCGTAGCGTCCAGACGGCCGTAGCGGATGTTCTCCATGACCGTGCCGGTGAACAGGTGCGTATCCTGCAGGACCATGCCGAGGCTGCGGCGCAGGTCGTCCTTGCGAATTTTGTTGATATTGATGCCGTCATAGCGGATCTTGCCGTCCGCGATGTCATAGAAGCGGTTGATGAGGTTCGTGATCGTCGTCTTGCCTGCTCCCGTCGAGCCGACAAAGGCGATCTTCTGGCCCGGCGTCGCATAGAGATCGATGTTGTGCAGAACGATCTTCTCCGGCGTATAGCCGAAGTCCACGTCATGGAACACCACGTCGCCCGCGAGCTTCGTATAGGTCACGGTGCCGTCCGCCTGATGCGGATGCTTCCACGCCCACACGCCGGTGCGCTTCTCGCTCTCGGTCAGCGTGCCGTCCGGATGCTCGACCGCGTTGATGAGCGTCACATAGCCCTCATCCGTCTCGGACTTTTCATCGAGCAGCCGGAACACGCGCTCCGCACCGGCCATGGCCATAACGACGGAGTTCAGCTGCTGGCTGACCTGCGTGATGGGCTGGTTAAAGCTGCGGTTGAGCGTCATGAACGCCGCGAGCGTGCCGAGCGTCAGACCGACATAGCCATGCAGCGCCAGCGCCGCACCCGCCACGACGCACAGTACATAGCTGACGTTGCCGAGCTGGGCGTTGACCGGCATGAGGACGTTTGCGTAGCTGTTGGCGCGGCAGGAGCTGTCGCGCAGCTGCTCGTTGAGCTCGTTGAAGCGCTCGATGGCGGCCTGCTCGTGGTTGAAGACCTTCACGACCTTCTGGCCCTGCATCATTTCCTCGATGTAGCCGTTGACCTTGCCGAGGTCCTGCTGCTGCCGGACGAAGAACTTGCCGGACTTCCCGGCGATCTTCTTCGTGGCGAACAGCATCAGAGCCACCATGACGAGCGTCAGCAGCGTCAGCGGCACATTGAGCACGATCATGCTGACGAACACGCTCACGATACTGATGATGCTGGAAAACAGCTGCGGCAGGCTCTGGCCGATGAACTGGCGGAGCGTGTCGATATCGTTCGTGTAGACGGACATGATGTCGCCGTGGGAATGCGTGTCGAAATACGAGATGGGCAGGCTCTCCATATGGCCGAAGAGCTTTTCGCGGAAGTTGCGCATCGTGCCCTGCGAGACATTGACCATCAGGCGGGTATAGCCCCACGAGCACAGCACGCCGATGGCGTAGACCGCGCCGACCTGGATGAGCTTGTGCAGCAGGGGCGTGAAGTCCGTGCTGCCGCTCTCCAGCATGGGGGAAAGGTAGCTGTCATAGAGCTTCTGCAGGAACAGCGTGCCGTTCAGCTGGGCCAGCACCGTCAGGACGATGCAGATCACGACGGCAAGGCAGTGCCACTTATAGTGCTTCAGGATGAAGGCCATGGTGCGGCGCATGGTCTTGCCGGTATTCTTCGGCCGTTCCGTGGCGTGCATCGCGCGCCCGGCAGGGCCGCGCATCGGTTTCGTCGCCATATTATGCACCCTCCTTCTCGTCGAAGTCGCCGCCGCCCTGCGTCTGCCCCTGATAGACCTCCTGATAGATGCGGTTCGAGGCAAGCAGCTGCTCATGCGTGCCGAAGCCGTTGACGCGGCCCTCGTCCAGAACAAGGATGCGGTCGGCGTCCTGCACGCTGGAAATGCGCTGGGCAATGATGATCTTCGTCGTATTCGGGATCTCCTCGCGCAGGGCCTTGCGAATGCGCGCGTCCGTCGCGGTATCGACGGCGCTCGTCGAATCGTCGAGGATGAGGATCTTCGGCTTTTTCAGCAGGGCGCGGGCGATGCACAGGCGCTGCTTCTGCCCGCCGGAGACATTCGTGCCGCCCTGCTCGATGTAGGTCTCATAGCCCTGCGGCATGGCTTGAATAAAATCGTCCGCGCAGGCAAGACGGCAGACACGCTCGCACTCCTCCTGCGTGGCCTCCGCGTTGCCCCAGCGGAGGTTTTCCAGGATCGTGCCGGAGAACAGCACGTTCTTCTGCAGCACGACCGCGACCTCGTCACGCAGCGTCGTCAGGTCATATTCACGCACATCGTGCCCGCCGACGCGAACACTGCCCTCCGATACATCGTACAGGCGGGAGATCAGGTTGACGAGGCTCGACTTCGCGCTGCCCGTACCGCCGAGGATGCCGATGGTCTGCCCGGCCTCGATGTGCAGGTCGATGTCCTGCAGGACGGGCTTGCCCTTGCCCTGCCGGTAGGAGAAGCTGACGTGGTCAAAATCCACGCTGCCGTCCGGAACGGCCGTGAGCGCATGCGCCGGGCTGGTGAGGTCGGCCTTTTCGTTCAGCACCTCGCAGATGCGGCGGGCGCTTGCCACGCTCATGCTCATCATGACAAAGATCATGGAGATCATCATCAGGCTCATGAGGATGCTCATGACATAGCTGAACAGGCTCATCAGGCCGCCCTCCGTGAAGCCTTCAAGCACGATGGCCTTTGCGCCGAGCCACGACAGGCCCAGCATGCTGCCGAACACCGTCAGCATCATCACGGGGTTGTTGAACGACACGTAGGTCTCCGCCTTTACGAACATGCGGTAGACGGCGTTGGCCGCTTTGTTGAACTTGCTGCGCTCATAATCCTCGCGCACGAAGGCCTTGACGACGCGGATAGCACCGACGTTCTCCTGCACGCTGGCGTTCAGATCGTCGTACTTCTTAAACACGCGGTTGAACGTGCCCGTCGCCTTGAAGATGATGAACGACAGCGCAGCCGCCAGAATCACGATGGCCGCAACGAAGATCATGCTCAGGCTGGCGTGAATGGAAAATGCCATGATGAGCGCCGTGATGAGCATGACAGGCGCGCGCACGCAGATACGCGTGATCATCTGATAGGAGAGCTGCACGTTGCTGACGTCTGTCGTCAGGCGCGTAACAAGGCCTGCCGTGGAGAAGCGGTCGATGTTCGAGAACGAAAAGCTCTGGATGTTGGCAAACATGGCCTGCCGCAGATTCGCCGCGAAGCCCGTCGAAGCGATCGAGGCGAAGCGGCCCGCCAGAATGCCGCATAGCAGCGCGCCGATGGCAACGGCCACCATGATCGCGCCGTAGTGCAGCACGGCCTGCATACCGGCCTGTCCGCCGACCTTGACGCCCTTGTCGATAATCCGGGACATCAGCATCGGCAGGAACATGTCAGCCACGGCCTCCAGCGCAGAAAAAACGGGCGTGATGAACGTGACCCAGCGATACTGCTTCACCTGCGCCCCCAAGGTTTTCAGCATGGTATTCCTCCTTGCTTCAAATTGTTAGCATGCTAATTATATGGCGATATCACTAAATTGTCAATGGATTTTTTGTTAATTCTGTCATTCCACGGTTGACGGAGCCGCGATCCGGCGGTATAATAAGATTTATAAATTCCAAAAGCAGAAACGGAGGCGGAGCATCCATGCAGCAGATGGAGCAGCCCATCGGCGGTGTCGTAAAATGTCTGTCCAATCAGATCCGCCGCCATCTGGACGCAGCGGCATCGGAGGCCGGGCTTGTAGAGCTGACCGGCACACAGGGCATGATCCTGCACTATCTGCTGCGCAACGAGGGCCGTTGCCTGACGCAGCGCGACGTGGAGCAGCGCTTCCAGCTGCGCGGTGCAACGCTCAGCCGCCTGTTTCAGCGCATGGAGGCCGCAGGCCTGCTCGAGCGCCGCGCGGTCTCCCGCGACCAGCGCTGCAAGCAGCTGCTTCCAACCGAAAAAGCACGCGCCATGCATGCACAGTTTGTTACCTGTCTGGATGAAACGGACCGCCTGCTTCTGCAGGGAATCCGGCCGGAGGACGAGGCTGTTTTCCGCAGCGTGTGCCTGCAGATGCTGAACAACCTCACGCAGCAGGATGCAGCAGGCCCGGCCGCTCACTGAGAGCAGCCGGGCTTTTTTGACAAGCTGAGCCAAGGGACTGCAGCTGCACCATATGGATCAGAAATGGAGCGTATCTGCACCGATACGCTCCATTCACTATCTTATACTAGAATCTGATAAAAAGCTTTAAAAGCTTTTTATAGCGCCGAGGGC
>ERZ827181.1398-NODE-1398-length-26179-cov-4.728679_pt1 | contig 26179 bp, 29 predicted proteins | sample MGYA00519778_ERZ827181 | MGnify/ENA primary metagenome ERZ827181 (study PRJEB31778, sample SAMEA3449273) | human gut metagenome | biome: human gut; feature: human-associated habitat; material: faeces | place: United Kingdom | collected 2010/2012 ...
GAGAAGAAATGGGCAAATGCGCAAGAGATAAGATGGCAAGAGAGTTTGCGAAGGATGAAGTGGTGAAGATGACGGTGGCGAAAGTGAAGGAGTAGAGATGCAGCTAATCAGAGTATTACATATCGTAACCTATATGGGACGAGGTGGTTTGGAAACGATGCTTATGAACTACTATCGTCATATTGACCGCACAAAGGTACAGTTTGATTTCCTCGTACACAGAGATTTCGAGGCGGATTATGATGCAGAAATCTTATCGCTTGGAGGAAAAATTCATCATGTATCCAGACTGGTACCGTGGAGTAAATCGTATCAGAACGAGCTGCGTACTTTTTTTAAGTCACACCCGGAATATCGAATCGTGCATGTACACCAGGACTGTTTGAGTTCAGTTGCCTTAAAGGTGGCGAAGGAGTGTGGAGTGCCGGTACGGATTGCGCACAGCCATAGTAGTAGTGCAGACAAAAATCTAAAATATTGGATTAAACGATATTACATGAAAAAGATTTCAAAATATGCTACAGATCTTTTTGCGTGTGGAAAAAAAGCAGGGGATTGGATGTTTGGAGGGGAAAAATATCAGATTGTAAGAAATGCAATTGATGCTAAAAGATATACTTATTCAATGGCAACTGCAGAAAAGTTAAGGACAAGCTTAAACTTGCATGACGAGCTAGTCGTTGGACATGTAGGTCGTTTTAATCCACCAAAAAATCACACGTTTCTAATAGATATCTTCTATGAGATACAGAAAATAAATCCATCTGCCAGATTACTTTTAGTCGGAGACGGAGATGGGAAAAAGGAAATACAAGAAAAAGCCAGAGAGCTTGGTATTGCAGATCATATCATCTTTGCGGGTGTCAGAACAGATGTAGAGGAACAGATGCAGGCAATGGATGTATTTGTATTTCCATCTTTGTATGAAGGATTGCCGGTTACTATGGTCGAAGCACAGGCAGCAGGCCTGCCATGTGTGATATCGGATCACGTGCCGGAAGAATGTATTATTACGAATCATCTTGTGACTGTGCAGAAATTGACAGATAGTCCAAAGATATGGGCAGAGCATATCTTAGAAAGGGCGAAGAGTCCGAGAATAAGTCATTACGATGACATAAAGGCACATGGTTATGATATTGAAGAGGCAGCAAAGTGGCTGCAAAACTATTATATTGCACACAGTGGAGAATAAGAATGGCAACACTTACAGTTTTTACTCCGGCATACAACCGGGCGCATACGCTGCCAAGAACCTATGAAAGCTTACAGAAGCAGTCATGTAAAGATTTCGTCTGGCTGATTGTAGATGATGGATCGAAAGATCAGACAGCAAAATTGGTAAAAGAGTGGCAGCAACAGGAAAAAACGTTTGAAATCAGATATATCTATAAAGAAAATGGCGGGATGCATACGGCGCATAATGTAGCTTATGAAAATATCGATACTGAGCTGAATGTCTGCATCGATTCAGATGACTGTATGGCTGACGGGGCTGTGAAGAAAATCATAGATACCTGGGAAATGGTAAGAGACAAAAACTATGCCGGATTAATCGGACTAGATGCAGACTTTAAGGGAAATATCATAGGAAAAGGATTTCCAGAGCACCTGAAAGAGACGACACTTGGTGACTATTATGCAGCAGGGGGACAAGGGGATAAGAAACTTGTTTACCGCACAGATGTAATAAACAGTGTGCCACCGTATCCGGTATTTGAGGGAGAAAAATACGTAGGACTGGTATATAAATACACGTTAGTCGATCAAAAATACAAATTATTTGTAATGAATGAAGTATTGTGTGATGTGGAGTATCAGGCTGATGGGTCAAGCGGAACGATGTGGAAACAATACTTAAAGAATCCAAATGGATTTGCATTTCTTAGGAAGGTATCGATGCAATATCCAAAATCAACGAAAAGATTAATCATAGACTGTATTCATTATTGTTCAAGCAGTCAGATTGCAGGAAACAGAAAATACATAAAAGAATCGCCCAAAAAGCTATTAACTGTTTTGTGTACACCTTTTGGGTGGTTATGGACGGCGTATGTGAGATATAAGGCAAAGAGGATATAGAGGACAAAAGATGTCAAATTATATTTTGATACTGGTGTGGATTGTAATATTAGGAATTGCAGCCATGTTCATAAATGTGAAAAGACCAGAAGTGGTCTGTGGAGAAAAAGTAGAGCGCTATTATGTGGTGTGGGCATTTTTGATATTTGTTCCACTGATTATCTGGTGTGGATATAGAGGAAATGTAGGAGATACATCCATGTATATCTCTAGTTTTTATGATATGCCAAGTGATTTTGGTGGAATAGAAACATATATGCAGGGAGTAAAAAAAGATAAGGCATTTTTCTGTTTTTCAGCGGTAATAAAATGCCTGATTGGCAATAAGCCGGAAATTTATTTTATCATTTTGGCATTGATTCAGGCAACATTATTAATTCTTGTATACCGTAAGTATTCGCCAGAATTTCTCTTTACTTTCTTTTTATTTATTGCATCGACGGATTATATATCCTGGATGTTCAACGGAATTAGACAATTTATGGCAGTGACCATTACCTTTGCATGTTTTGGACTGATTCTGAAAAAGAAATATATAGTTGCTATTTTGCTAATCTTATTAGCTTCCCGGTTCCATGGTAGTGCACTGATTGTGATACCGTTTCTTTTTGTGGCGCAGGGAAAGGCATGGAATAAGAAAACTATTCTTGTTATAATGGCAACAATCGCAGCTGTTACGTTTATAGGAAGTTTTACGAACCTGTTGGATTCTGTGCTTGCAGAGACACAGTATACAAATGTTGTTTCTGACTGGCAGAGCTGGCAGGATGATGGAACGAATATATTCAGGGTATTGGTTTATGCAGTACCGGCGATTCTTTCATTTATAGGTAAAAGATATCTGGATGAAGCAAACAATCCGTGTATTAATTTCTGCGCGAACATGTCTATTATATCGACAGCAATCTATGTTGTGTCGATGTTTACATCTGGTATCTTTATAGGAAGACTTCCTATTTATTTTTCCCTATATAGTTACATTCTGTTGCCATGGGAGTTAAAAAATATGTTTAATGAAAAATCAAAACAATTTATTACGGGAGCGGCTGTTGTGGGTTATCTTGGATTTTATTTTTATAGTATTATTAGTATGGGAATGATATAAATGCATGAAAGGAATCAATATGAATAAGCAGGAGCGGAAAGAGTGTCAGTACTCTGATTATTATAGAATGACAGGTGAAGGAGAACATACAGGTTTAAGATGTTTAAAAAACCTCTTTCTTTTTCATCATTTGGCATTTATGTATTGGTATCGAAAATGTCAGCAAAAATCAACCTTTTTTCGAAGATATATACTATATAGAATGTCTAGAAAATTTGGACTGGAGATTTCGACTAAAGCCACTATAGGAAAAGGACTTTATCTTGGTCATCCATATAATATTACAGTAGCAGAAGGCGTACAAATGGGACAGAATGTAAATCTGCATAAAGGGTGTACAATTGGCCGTACTAATAGAGGAAATGCAGGTGTACCGAAAATGGGAGACTGTGTATTTGTCGGAATCAATGCAACAGTAGTTGGAAATATTGAAATCGGGGATGATGTATTGATTGCACCCAATAGTTATGTCAATGTGAATGTCCCATCACATTCTATTGTGATAGGTAATCCGGCCACAATACATCACCGTGACAATGCAACAGAAGGATATGTGAACTTTCGCGTATAACATGGAGGTTAGTATGATACCAAAGAAAATTCATTACTGCTGGTTTGGAAGAAAAGAACTTCCAGAGAAAGCAAAGAAATGCATCGCAAGCTGGAAAAAATATTGTCCGGACTTTGAAATTATCGAATGGAATGAAGATAATATCGATGTGTATCAGAATCAGTATACGACATATACATATGACAATAAGCGTTTTGCCTTTTTGAGTGATTATTTAAGACTCTTAATTGTTTATAAAGAGGGCGGGATTTACTTCGATGTGGATGTGGAAGTGGTTCGTCCCATTGATGAATTGCTAGAAAATCAGGCATTTTTTGGATTTGAGACAAAGGATTATATCAATACAGGCCTTGGATTTGGAGCAGAAGCCGGAAATGCAATTGTAGAAGCGATGATAAAAGAGTACGATTCGCTCTTAGATGGGACGAAGGGAACGATAGGTTGTCCTATTTTAAATACACAGGCATTAACAAAACTGGGGATGGTTCCAAATGGAGAAAAACAAAAGGTGGAAAATGCAGTGATTTATCCGATTGAATGTTTTAATCCTTATGATGATCCAACAGGACGATTATATAAGACAAAACAAACTTATTCCATTCACTGGTATGCAAAGAGCTGGATGGATAAGAAAACTGTTATGCGAAGCAAGTTAACAAAGCCATTGCACAGGCTGTTACAAAGGAGAAGTTAGATGATCTCATATTCCATTGCCATACGTACCTTAGGAAAAGCAGGAAAAAAGTATCAAAAATTATTAAATAGCATTACCAAATTAAATGTACAGCCAGAAAAGATTATTGTTGTTCTGCCAGAGGGATATAAACCTCCGGTAGAAAAGATTGGAACAGAATGCTTTGTATATTCTAAAAAAGGAATGATACCGCAAAGACTTTTTGCACTTCAATACATCACATCGGAATATACGCTGTTTTGTGATGATGATGTGGAATTGTCGGCTGATTTTATAGAAAAGCTGGCAGAGCCACTAAAAAGTGGAAGATATGACTGCTCGGCAGGCCCGCTTCTTGAATTCTTTCCACCAAAAGGAAAGAAGTACTTACTGGCATCTGTATTAGGCGGAGCCTGTGTGATGCTTCATGGAAAAAAGGATACATATGTAAGAATCCTGAAAACAGGAGGCTGGTCTTATAATGATTCAATAGATACTTCTTCCCATCGTATTTACAAGACGGAATCTTTACCTGGAACTTGTTTTTTTATTCGTACTGAAGCTATGAAACACGTTCGTTTTGAAGATGAAATGTGGGCAGAAAAAAATGGTTATTCCGCATTTGAGGATCGTATTTTGTTCTACAAGTTACAAAATAATGGACATCATAGTTGCGTGGTATCTGATGCAAAGTATTTACACAACGATGCAAAGACATCTACACAGACTTTGCGAACAGAACCGGTCTATGCGGCAGCATATAATCATTATGTTTTTTGGTACCGGCACATTTATCAATGTACATCAAATGTTTTGAATAAAGGATGGGAAAAACTCTGCATCTGGCATTATATACAGATGCAGAAACTCTATCAGAGAGTATTGATGCGTGCCGGACGCTCGAATGCAGACTTAAATGCTGCAATGATACAAGGGTTTCAAGATGCAAAGAAATATGTAAAAAGTACTGAATACAAGTGTATTCCATCAGCAGTGATAAAGGAATGAATATGAAAAAGAAACTTTTAGTAGTATTTACGGGACCAATGGAATTAGGTGGTATTGAAAAAAGCCTGATTGGTCTTTTAGATGCTATAGATTATGAACAATATAGTGTGGACCTCTTTTTATATGGGCATCATGGAAGCCTTTATTCCCAGATTAATAAAAATGTTAATATCTTACCAGAGGTTAAGGAACTGGCTTATACTAGAGAATCGCTGATGACTAAGATAAAGCATGGGGCATTTTATTCGGTCTGGAGACGAATCATAGATGGGGTTCGGCATCTTCCAAATGATGATTCCTGGAATCTGATTTTGAAACATGAGGTAAAGAAGCTTTCGGGAACGTATGATCTGGCAATGAGTTTTTTCCTGCCGTTTGATCTGATCAGGGATCACGTAGATGCAAGATGCAAAGTAGGATGGATTCATACAGATTATTCTTCTGTGGAAGGAATCAATTATGAAGAATTGAGACAATCCTATAGTGGGTTAGACAAGATAGTAGCAGTCAGTTCGGCATGTGGAGAAACATTTACTAAACTTTTTCCCGAGCTTAGAGGAAATATGATGGAAGTAGAAAATATTCTTCCACAGTCAATTATTAGAAAAGATGCCGAGGCTTTTGACGGAGAAAACGAAATGCCGGTCATAAAAGATGGATTTCGTCTTCTCTCGATAGGACGTTATTGCATTGCTAAAAATTTTGATAATGTGCCAGCTATTTGTTCTTGTCTGTTAAAAAAGGGATTCAAAGTAAAATGGTACATTATCGGATTTGGCGGAGATGAAGAATTGATTCGACAGAAGATAGCCGAATCAAAGATGGAAGAGTATGTCATTCTTCTTGGGAAAAAAGAGAATCCATATCCGTACATTAGGGCATGTGATCTGTATGTACAGCCAAGCAGGTATGAGGGAAAAAGCGTTACAGTCAGAGAAGCACAGATGTTTGCAAAACCGGTAGTGATTACGGCTTATCCTACATCAGGCAGTCAGTTAGAAGATGGTGTGGATGGTGTAGTTGTACCAATGGATAATGAAGGCTGTGCCGATGGCATTGCTAAACTATTAAATGATCCAAAGAAGATGCAAAGTCTTAGTGAAGCATGCAGAAGGCGGGATTACAGCAATCAAAAGGAAGTAGAGAAATTATATGAGCTGCTTAGATAATAGGAAGAATAAGACACTAGTCAGTGTAGTTGTTCCGGTATATAAGGTAGAAAAATATTTGGACAGGTGTGTAAAAAGTCTGGTTAATCAAACATATAAAGATATAGAAATCATTTTGGTAGATGATGGTTCACCAGACAGCTGTCCTGGATTATGCGATGAATATCGTAACAAATATGAAAATATACGTGTGGTACATAAGAAAAACGGCGGACTCAGCAGCGCGCGTAATGCAGGATTATCAGAGGCAAAGGGTGAGTATGTCGGCTTTGTAGACTCTGATGATGATGTAGATGTTCATATGTATGAGAGAATGTATCAGGTAATCACATCTGAAAAGGTAGATTTTGTCATGTCAGATTACATCCGTGTGTTAGATGAAGGTAATCAGTATTTGAAAACACTGGATATACAAGAAGGGCGATATGATAAAGCAGCGATTAGAGAAAAAATATTTCCGCAACTGATTATGGGAGAGAATCTGGAATATGGTCCGCTCTTATCTGTGTGGCATTGTCTATACCGAACAGAATTTCTAAAAGAGCATCAGCTGACTTTTGATGAAGAAGTGAGATGGTCTGAGGATAATATTTTCAGTGCATTTGCTGGATATTATGCAGACAGCTTTTATTATCTGAAGGGCGAAGGCCTTTACCACTATTATAATAATCCAGGAACGATTACGACGGCGTACCGTCCGGGAGCATGGAATGTCTACTGCACGATGAACAGACACCTGCATCAGTTTTTTGATTCTGTTTCGGAATATGATTTCCAGAGGCAGTTAAAGCTGCATATGATTTTCTATGCCTGTAATTGCATGGGTCAGGTTGGACAAAGCGGTGAATCAAAAGAAAAGCAGATGGAAATCAGAAAGCGTATTCTTAATTCGCAGGAGCTAAAGGAGGCATTTGCTAAGTTTTCATTTCCAAAAGAATGGTCATGGAAATTAAAACTACAAGTGATGCTAATGAAACACAAGTGGAAGAAGCTTTATTCTATACTGATTGGATAGAGGAGAGAAACAATGTGTAAGATATCAATTATCATGCCAGTATATAACAAAGAAAAATACATAAAGAAAGCGATCGAATCCATCCTGAACCAGACATTCAAAGATTGGGAGATGCTTATCATAGATGACGGTTCAACGGATGATTCGCTTGCGGTGTGCAGGATATTCGAGGATCCAAGAATACATGTTATATCCACAGAAAATGGTGGAGTATCACATGCAAGGAATATCGGAGTTGATAAAGCACAGGGTGAATATCTTACATTTGTGGATGGAGATGATTATCTGGCAGCAGATTATCTGGAAAATCTCTACATAGAGACTTATGATATGATCATAGGCGGTTTGACCAAGGTAGATAAGGCTGGAAAGGTGTTAGCTTCTGTAGTACCGGAATTAGAGAAAGAACAGCGAATGGAGAAGATAGCACCTTTCTTTTACAAGGAGCAGCTGACAACAGGGATCTATGGATTTGTTGCGGGAAAAATGGTGAAGCGTTCGATTGTTACACAATATCAGATCCGATTCGACGAGAATATCCGTCTCGCTGAAGACTATGATTTCTTTTTAAAGATTTATGCAAAGATTGAGAGTATCTACTTTACAAAGGCAACTGGATATTATTATATACAGGAAACGGAGAATTCGGCGATTGTACTGGATGACAGCAAGATTGACTTTTTTACACAGATAGAGATTCAGAGAAAAACAAGACAGTTCCTCGAAGATAAAAAGTGTTTTCATAAAGAAAATGAAGCCATGTATCTGGAGCGGATGACAGGATATGTCTATACGATTTTTCTGAATCAGAAACAGGTACGATATAGAGAGATTCGTACAACAGCAAAACGTTTGAAGCAACTTGTTCCTGTGGTATCCCCAAAGTGCAGCGGTTTGCAGAAGATATTTATGGGACTATATAAAAGAAACTGTTATACGCTTATGTACTTATATTTAAAGATGAAAAAGGCAATGAGCAGACACGGAGGATGAAAATGAAATTAGTAATGTACGCACATGGCGGCAGCAAAAACCATGGCTGCGAGGCAATTGTAAGAACAACTGCAAAGCTTTTAACAGAGATAGATTCCAAGCCGATTCTGTTATCCTACAAAAAGGAAGAAGACGAAGCCTATGGGTTACACCAATTTGTTGAGATCAGACAGGAACTGCATGAGATTAATAAGAAGTCACCGGATTTTATGCTGGCATATCTGCGACAAAAGCTGTTTCATGATTATCACAGAATGGATGCGCTGATGCACAAAAAAGCGATCAATGAGCTTCCAGCCATCGATGCAGCTTTATTTATCGGAGGCGATAATTACTGTTATTCCGATGTGAAGAACTATGCACCGATCAATGACTATATGCAAAAGAAAGCAAAGAAACTGGTGTTGTGGGGAACATCGGTGGAGCCGGAACTGTTAGAGGATAAAGCGATTCGAGAGGACATCAAAAGGTTTGACTTAATTGTTGCAAGAGAAAGCATTTCCTTTGAATCCTTGAAGAAAGTAAATGGAAATACTATCCTTTTGCCGGATCCGGCATTTCATCTTCCGTGCGAAAAAGTGGAACTACCAGAAGGATTTGTGGAAGAAAATACCATTGGCATCAATCTAAGCCCATTGATTATCGAACATGAGAAAGAAAAGGGATGTGTATTAGCCAATTATGAGAATCTGATGGAGTATATCATCAAAGAGACTGATTGTCAGATTGCATTGATTCCACATGTCGTATGGGAGTTTAATGATGACAGAACGCCATTAAGACAGCTATATGAAAAATATAAGGAAACAGGCAGAGTAGTACTTGTAGAGGACCATAACTGTATGGCACAAAAGTACATTATCAGCAAGTGCAGAATGTTTGTAGGAGCCAGAACGCATGCAACGATTGCAGCTTATTCAACCTGCGTGCCAACGCTTGTTGTGGGATATTCTGTAAAGGCAAGAGGAATTGCAAGAGATCTGTTTGGAACAGAAGAGAAGTATGTGATTCCGGCACAGTCACTTAGCAACACCGGGCAGTTACAAGAGGCATTCCGGTGGATTAGAATGCATGAACAGGATATTCGAAGCCAGTTAATGCAAAGACAGGCAGAGTACAAAGAATACCAGAATGCATATGCAGAGGATTTGAGAAGATGAAGATAGAAAATGAATTGGTGAGTGTCATCATTCCCATTTACAATGTAGATAAATACCTTGCGGCATGTATTGAATCTGTTCAAAAACAGACCTATCAGAATCTGGAGATTATATTGATTGATGATGGTTCTACAGATGGAAGTGGTAAAATATGTGATGAATACGAAAAAACAGACAATAGAATAACAGTAATACATCAGGAGAATCATGGAATCTCCCAGGTTCGAAACAGAGGAGTAAAAGAAGCAAGAGGCACTTACATTTTCTGGATAGATAGTGATGATTATGTTAGTGAAAGCATTGTAGAAGAACTGTATCATAACCTGATAGAACAGAATGCAGAGATGTCTATTTGTAATTATACACAGGGGAGTGAAAGAACATATACATTTGTTCATCAAGAGGAAGAAAGGTTAGAAGTATTTGATGCCAGAGAAGGGTTAGAGCGAATCTATAAGAATCACCATTATTCATTTATTATGGCAGCTTCCTGGGCTAAACTGATTAAGAAATCGCTATATGAGGGATGCGAGTACCCGGAAGGAAAGATATTTGAAGATATCTATATGAGTCATAAGCTCATCAGCAAGTGCAAAAGGATTGTATATACAAACAAAACCATGTATTATTATTATCAGTGGCCGGAAAGTATTCTAGGAAAAAAGCTTTACATAGAAAAGCTTGATTATCTGGGAGCATTTGAAGAAAGGATTCATTTCTTTAAGAAACTTGGATATGCCGAATTGGTGGAGAAGGCAAGAATTCAGTATCTGCATTCACTGATCTGGGAATATTCGAGGGCAAAGGATATCTTGCATAACAAAGAAATGGTAAAACATATAAAGAGAGAATACAGAAAGTATTATACATTCGGAACTGAGAACAAAGAGGTAGAAAATGAAACAAAGGGATATATGTTGAAGTTCTACTTATCACCGTTCTTGCTTGATTTTATGGGAAAAGTAAAGGGAAAACTAAAAGGAAAACTAAGATGACAAAACCATTAGTTAGTATTATCACTCCTTGTTATAATGGAGAAGCATTCTTAAAACGATATTTTGAATCTATACTGAATCAGACGTATCCGAATCTGGAACTGATATTTATCAATGATGGTTCTACGGACCGGACAGAAGAAATAGCACTTTCGTATCGGGAAAGGTTGGAAAAACGAGGAATAACATATATATACGAAAAACAGGAAAATGCAGGGCAGGCAGCAGCATTGAATCGTGGATTGAAGTTATTTACAGGGGAGTACCTCACATGGCCAGATTCGGATGATGAAATGGTTTCGGATGCGGTAGAGAAGAAAGTAGATTATTTGGAGCAACATCCAGACTATGGATTCTGTATATGTAAAACAAAAGTGGTAAATGAAAATAATCCAGAAATGAAATGTGGATATTATGAACGAATGAAACCAGAAGGAGAAGATTATTTATTTGAAGACATTTTGTTTCTAAGAAATATATATTTTGCTCCCGGTGCTTATATGGTAAGAAGTGAAGAGCTGCTTGAAGTATTGCCAGACAGAGAGATTTATACTGGAAAAGGTGGACAAAATGCACAGGTACTGTTGCCGATGGCGTACAGTTACAAATGCGGATATATGGATGATATATTATATTTGTATTACATCAGAGAAGAAAGTCATTCACATAGTATTACAGATTCAAAAAAGGTAATACAACAGCTTGAATATTATGAAACTATTTTACTTGAAACGTTAAAAAAGATGGGAAATGATATATACGAGAAGTACGAGGGGAAAATAAAATGTTTTTATGCAGCAAGAAAGTTTGGAAATGCAGTTGATACAAGGGATAGAGAGTTTATTAGAAAAGAGTATTTAGAGATGCAAAAGCAAAATTTTTACATTCCATTTAAAACAAAATTACTCTATATAAAGTCAACCAATCGTATTTTAAAATCAATAGTAGATAAAGTAAAAGGGAGATAGAATGTTTTTTAGAGTGAGCGATAGATTAAAAATGTGGGCAAATATAAATATACATCGTTATATTTACTATAATTATTTCTGTAAAAAGGTAAAACGAAATGGAAATGGAAAAATCGTTCCGTTTAAAAATGTTATCATTGACCTTGCATCAGATTCCAGGATTATTATTGAAGGCAATGGAAATGTTGAGATAGGAACCAATAAATTAAAAGGTTCAAAAGAGGAGGCACACGTAAGATTGCGAGAGGGGGCTGTCTGGAAAGTTAAAAATGGCTGTAATCTTGCATATGGTGTGACGGTGGAACTTTTGAAACAGGCAGAATTTGAAACAGGTTTTTTTACAATGAATACAAATAGTACACTGATTGCTGCAAAAAAAATTACAATAGGGGAAGATGTGATGATTTCCCGTGGTGTAACGATTTATGATAGTGATTTTCATCCAATAGAGAAGAATGGAGAAAATATCAATTCAGAAAAAGAAATATGGATTGGAAACCATGTATGGATTGGAGCAAATGCTACAATATTAAAGGGCGTCGAAATTGGGGAGGGTTCCATTGTTTCTGCTGAAACATTAGTGACAAATCGAGTAGGAAATCAGATAATCATATGTAATGAAAAAAGAAACTTTGTATTACATGAAAATATAACATGGCATAGATAGAAAAGGGCAGGATAGATGAAAAGAAAACTGATTTCAATCATTATTCCAGTATATAAAACCGAGCAGTATTTAAAAAGGTGTGTTGATAGTGTATTAAATCAGACCTACCAGGAGTTAGAATGCATCCTAGTAGACGATGGCTCACCAGATGAAGCTGGAAAAATATGTGATGAATATAAGAAAAAAGATGCACGTATAAAGGTTATTCACAAAGAAAATGGCGGACTATCGTCTGCCAGAAACGCAGGACTTGATATTGCAAAAGGAGACTATATTGGATTTGTGGATAGTGATGATTTTATACACCCCCAAATGTATGAAATGTTGGTAGATGTTTTAGAAAAAACAGAGAGCGGAATGAGTTGTTGTGAAAGCACGAGTTGTCAGGTTAACGAATCTATTGCAAAAACAAGTTATAAAATAGAAAATATACTAGATGACGTAAAGGTATATCGCTCAGATGAGATTATTTCTAGTTATCCGCACATGTATCAAAAGATGTTTGTTATCGTGATGACAAAATTGTATAAAAGAGAAATATTTAATGCATTGCGTTTTGATGAGGGTAAAATATACGAAGATAATCTGATTTATCTGCAATCCGTTTATAATGCGGGAAAGTGTGCGGTATTTCCTGCAAAATTGTATTATTATGTCATGTCTGATGACAGTATTACTCGAAGCGGATTTTCCTCAAAGAAACTTGCAGACATTGATGTTCAGATAAAATTTATTGATTTTTTCAGAAAACATCAGTATTGGAAACAGGCCAATATATCTGAAAAAAGATATTTGGATAAAGTATTGTTTTATACTTATTTTTCTGCCAATCAGGAAGATCCTGATTCAAAACAAAAGATGAAGGTATATCGAAAAGGATTATTGTCAGAAAAAAAGAGTATTTGGAAAAATCCCAAAATTCACCGGCTTTTGAAATTGGCTTTTTTGGTATTTTGTATAAATACAAAAATATCCAAATATTTTTACATCCTTTATGATAGATATGGAAGAGAGGAGGATGCGTGATGCAAGGGTTAGTTAGTATTGTTGTTCCTGTCTATAATTCAGAAAAAACAATAGACAGATGCATAAAAAGCATTCTGAATCAAACATATTCAGCCGTAGAAATTATTTTGATTGATGATGGTTCTACAGATTCCAGTCGTAAAATCTGTCAAAAGTATATAGATTCTAAGGATATTCATTATTATTATCAAGAAAACAAAGGTGTTTCAGCAGCACGCAATTATGGAATTCAATTGTGCCATGGTGAGATGATAGGCTTTATCGATAGCGATGATTATGTGAAACCTACATATATAGAAGAATTATATGATGAAACTGTTGATTTATCTCTTTGTTCCTGTGCAGATACTTTAGAGGATGGAAAGGTAATAAAAAAGTCAGAGACTCCGATGGAGGGGGTTTATGATAAAATAAATCTGGATTTTATAGAAGTTTATAAAACTGGATTATTAGGCGTTTGCTGGGGAAAGCTTTTTAAGAAATCATTGCTCCAGGAGTTAGAGTTTAACGAAAACTTGATGGTTTGTGAAGATACTCTTTTGGTGAATCAGTATTATGCAAAAGCACAAAAGATAAAGTTTGTAAAAAACATTAATTATTTATATACAGTTGGAAATGCAAATTCCCTGAATAATTCAAAGTACTCTATCAAGCTGTTAGACATGCATAGAATGGCAAATGAAGAAGCGCTGAAGTGTTTAAAAGAAGATGGAACATTTACAAAGAAAGACCTGAATTTTAAACGTGATTTGTTTCTAATGTATTATGCAGATTATTTTTATTATTATCTTTTTCAATCAACAGATAAATGGAAGATGCGAAAAAAAATATTATCAGAGTTATATCAAAAGGTATATTTCAAAGAATTAGAAGCACAGATACATAAAATTCTTGCTACGGAAAGTAAAAAATACAGAAAAATTTTACTGCTAAAAAAACCATCTGTGGAGCTTTTTATATGTCAGATTATAAAACAATGTCAAAAGAGAAAGGATAAAAAATAAAGTGGAACAGAATTGGACAACTATTATAAAACCCAAAAACAAGCTAATGGATCTCAAATTAAAAGAAATATGGCAGTATAGAGATCTGATTATGATGTTTGTAAAGAGAGATTTTAAGACACTGTATAAGCAGACGGTGTTAGGACCATTATGGATTTTGATTACACCATTGTTAACAACTTTTATGCAGGTATTAGTGTTTGGAGGAATTGCTAATATATCAACGGATGGGATGCCACAGTTTGTATTTTATATGGCAGGCAATACATTATGGCTATACTTTTCAAGCTGTTTAAACAAAACGGCAAATACGTTTGTGGGTAATGCAGGGGTATTTGGTAAGGTATATTTCCCAAGATTAGTAACTCCAATTTCAATTACCATCTCAGGTTTGATTTCATTTGCGGTGCAGTTTTCTATATTCGTAGCTGCAGTAATCTATTATGCCGTAAAAGGCAATATACATCCGAATGGTTATCTGCTGTTACTGCCAATTCTGATTATAGAACTGGCAATGCTTGGAATGGGATGTGGTATTATCATTTCAGCACTTACAACGAAATATAGAGATTTAACGGTGCTGGTGGGATTTGGTGTTCAGTTGTGGATGTATGGCAGTGCAATTATTTTTCCGGTGTCCGCTGTACCAGAAAAATGGGGAAAACTGTTAATGTTAAATCCGGTTGTTCCAATCGTAGAGGCATTTCGTTATGGATTTACCGGAAGCGGTACATGGTCACCGATGTATCTTGCAATCAGTATGGGGATGACGGCAGTTATCATGTTTATTGGAATTGTAATATTCAATAAAGTTGAAAAAACTTTTATGGATACTGTATAAAAATAGCGAAAGAGAATTGTAAAGATGATACCAAAAAAGATACACTATTGCTGGGTAGGGGGAAATTCCAAACCACCACTTGTCAAAAAATGCATCCAGAGCTGGAAAAAATATTGCCCTGATTATGAAATAATCGAGTGGAATGAAAGCAATTATGATATTTCAAAAAACATATATATGAAGCAGGCGTATGAAGCAAAAAAATGGGCTTTTGTAACAGACTACATGAGGCTGGACATTATTTATGAACATGGAGGAATATATCTTGATACAGATGTGGAATTGATAAAAAATATAGATGATTTATTATCAAACGAAGCATTTGCAGGGATAGAGTCGATTAACGAGAACGAAAACAATGTTGCTCTTGGATTGGGATTCGGAGCAGAAAAGGGACATCCACTTATCGGAAATATGCGAAGCTGTTATGATGAATTACAGTTTTTAAATAGTGACAATACGTATAACATGGTAGCAATTCCGGTGTATATAACGAATTTTTTAAAACAACTTGGATATGAAAATCAAAATAAATTGCAGAAACTGCAGGGGATTACGATTTATCCGTCGGAGTATTTTTGCCCGAAAAGTTGGACAACTGGTGTAAAGAGAATAACGAGACATACATATTCGATTCACCATTACAGTGCATCGTGGTATGATGAAAAAAAACAAAAACAGTATAGAGAAGAACTAAAACAAAAGAAAAAAGATTATTATAGGCATATGCCAAATCGAATCATAAAAGGAATATTAGGAGACAGCAAATATAATAAGATAAAAAAACTATTTGGAAAGTAATGATAGTTTTGTGCAAGGAGAAAATTCATGGATAACGAATTAGTACTAAAGGTGGATAATATTAAGAAACGTTATCGCCTTGGCGTAATCGGAGGGGGAACCCTTCAAGGAGATATTCAGAGCTGGTGGGCCAGAATCAGAGGAAAAGAGGATCCAAATCTAAAAATAGGATCCGATACAAATACAAAAAGGGGTTCCTTCATGGCACTCGATGGGATTAGTTTCGAGGTTAAAAAGGGAGAACGCCTCGGAATTATAGGAGGAAATGGAGCAGGTAAGTCCACAACACTGAAACTCTTGTCACGAGTAACGGCTCCGACAGAAGGCACCATTTACATTAATGGACGAATCAGCAGTATGCTTGAAGTCGGAACAGGATTTCATCCGGAACTGACAGGTAGAGAAAATGTATATTTGAATGGTGCAATTCTTGGAATGTCTAAAGAAGAAGTTGATAAGAAGATAGAAGACATTATTGATTTTTCAGAATGCAGACAGTTTATTGATACACCGGTAAAAAGATATTCATCGGGTATGTATGTTAAGCTAGCCTTTTCCGTGGCTGCACATTTGGATTCTGAAATACTGATTATGGATGAAGTCCTTGCAGTTGGAGATATGAATTTTCAGAAAAAATGTTTGAATAAAATGTGCGAGGTTGCAGAGCAGGAAGGAAGAACAATTCTTTATGTAAGCCATAATATGAATACAATTAGACAATTATGTGACAGATGTATTGTTCTCCAGAAAGGTCATCTGGTATATGATGGAGATGTAGAAGAGGCGATTTCTATTTATATGAATCAGTCAGATGAATTAAAAACATCTTATGATTATTCAAATATTCCCAGATCAGAGAATGAGACCAGAAGTATTCAACTGCTGGGGCTGGATATTAATGATAGAACAGAAAATCGTGTATCACAAGGAGAAAATCTAAAGTTTACTTTACATTGCAAAGCAAATGCAGAAGCAGAAAATGTAGGATTTCGCTTTGAAATATATTATAAAGATGGAACGGTTGTGGGTACTGTCTTTACGAACAAAGAATTGTCTGCTTCTAAAGGGCAAAAGGTAGATCTGGATATTGAATTAGCAACCAAAAATTTTGCACCTGGCAGATATCATGCGGTAGCATTAGCGTATGAATATGATAAATTCGGTAATCAGGTGGGAGTAGATCGTGTCGATCCAGCATTAGTATTTGAAGTGACGAATAAGGATAAGGGTAGCCTGATGTGGTTACATCAATATTGGGGACATGTATGTTTTGATGATATGCAGATAAAAAATATAAGGATATTATAAGGTATGAGAATTACGGTATTTACTCCTGCGTATAATCGCGGATATATAATTGAAAAATTGTATCGATCACTCCAAAATCAGACATTTCGAAACTTTGAATGGCTGATTATTGATGATGGATCAAGTGATAATACAAGTGAAAAAATACAAAGCTTTATTCAGGATAACAATGATTTTCCTATCATTTTTGAAAAAGTAGAAAATGGAGGAAAACACCGGGCAATCAATCTAGGAGTTCAAAAAGCCAGGGGAGAACTGTTCTTTATCGTAGATTCTGACGATTATTTAACCAATACTTCACTAGAGATTGTGGATCAGGTGGAAAAGGCTATTCCAAAAGAGCAGAAGAAAAATTTTGCCGGAATTTGTGGCGAAAGGGGATATTCAGAAAATGAGATTATGGGAACCACCTTTAAAGGCGATGTGATTGATATTACTTCACTAGAACGAATGCAGTATGGAATTACCGGGGACAAAGCAGAGGTATTTTATACAAAAGTCCTAAAACAATATCCATTTCCAGAGTTTGAGGGAGAAAAGTTCTTGACCGAGTGTATTGTGTGGGACAGAATTGCAGCTGCCGGATATAAACTTCGATATTTTAATAAAATCATATATATATGTGATTACCTGCCAGATGGATTAACGATGAATTCTGAGAAAATGTTCTTAACATCACCGAAAGGGTATGGATTGTTTTTGTATCAGGAAAAGTTATATCATAAAATGACAGGATTAAAGATGTGGAATCAATACCTGCAATATTACTACAAATTAAGAAATAAATATTCGTTTATGCAAATAGCGAGAAATGTACATATGAATCCAGTGATTTTGTATTTCAGGCTGACAGGAATGAAGCTGTTTTATAAGATATACGATAAATAAGGAAGAACAAAAAGATATGGAATTAACAATTGGAATCCCGGTATACAAAAATGTAGATACATTAAACACTGCTCTTAAAAGCATTGCAACGCAAAAGAATAAAGAAGTTGACTGCAAGGTCATTATATCTGAGGACTTTAGTACAAATGAAATACATCAGCAAATCGTACAATTGTTAGAAAAATGGACGAATCTTCAGATAGAATATTATTTTAACAAACCAGCTCTTGGAATGTCTGGTAACTGGAATCATTGTATTCAGTTAGCAAGTACAGGATACGTAGCACTTCTTCATGATGATGATTTTTTGTATTCAAATTATCTAGATGAAGTTGCAAAAGTAATGAAAAGTAAATTACGATTTGATGTATTATTTTGGGACAATGATGAATGGGCAGATGGGAAAAAAGTGAGGCGTGATTACCATGGGATTAAAAGAGTCTATGATAATTTGAAAAAAGGGAAAATAAAAAAATATAAATCAGGGGATTACTTTTTTGGCGGATTAGAGGGAAAGACACTGCCAACCTGTGGGACATTATACAAAAGAGATGGGTTCGAAGAATATGAACAAAAGTATGGCTATTCAGTTGATGAAATCTATGCTGAAAAGTTATGCAAAAAAAAGAAAATCTATTTTTACAATAAAACTGTAGCGGTACACACTTATCGTACAGAAACAAACTTAAGCTCTACATATAAGGTAAAACGAAGTTTTGTTTTGGAAAGGGAAGAACATCGTCAAAGCATGAGCAATCAATCCTGGATATTCAGATTTTGCAATAAATATTTGCATGATGGAATGAAGCTTGATTCGATGTATCCGTGGCAGGATTGTTTGTTTCCGGAATATATGGTGACGAAAAAAATACTAAACGAGAAAAAAATGTTTAATATTATAAAAAGAATCTATATTTATTCGCAGGTTTTTTCCTATAAAAATGTGAAAATAAAGAATCGCAAGAAGTGTAAGTAGGTAATCATCCGTATCTGTTAGCGCCCATATTTTTCTAATACATTCTTTTCATAACAAAGGAAGGAAACTGTATCATTATGAAAACAGATGAAAAAATCACGCTGTGGTCTGAAAGAATCCGTGCATTCCAATTCAGTGGGCAGACTTGCAAAACATGGTGTCAGGAACATCACGTTCCAGTCTCTACAATGAGTTACTGGATGCGCAAGCTGAAAACATTGGACGAACAATCGGATACTGATATGATTTTTGCCAAAATGCCAACGGAAAAAGAAATTTCGACGAATGAGACTTTGAACACCAGTCTGTCTCCAGCGAGTGTAAAAATTGTAAAAACTACATTACTATGTTAAAAAGTTTTTCGGTGTGGTTTTTCCGTGCTTTGTGAAAATTTTGTGAACAAACAAATCCTTGACCATATAGGATAGTTTGTTGTATCATATATCTTGGTTTATTGTGTCTTAACGAAAAGCAACAATGAAAATATAAAAAAGGACTTGACAAAGTGGATTATGGGAAACAAAATTTTGACAGACAGACAAGCATATTATGACATTTTAAGGATTTTTGCCACTTTTGCAGTAATGATACTTCATATTGCTGCAGATAATTGGTATGGTACGGATATTCATTCTTTTGAATGGAATGTATCTAATTTCTATGACAGTATAGTTCGATGGGGAGTACCAGTATTCACAATGATTAGTGGAGCATTATTTCTTTCTGGAAATCAACCTATTGAACGGATTTATAAAAAGAACATTTCACGAATTATAACAGCCTTTTTATTTTGGTCTCTGTTTTATGCAAGTATTTCATTTGTTAGGGGAGCAGGGATAAAAAGTGCTTTAGACGCTTTTATAAATGGACATTATCATATGTGGTTTTTGTTTATGATAGTTGGTTTATATATGGTTATTCCTTTTTTGAGATTAATTGTAAAAGATAATTCGCTGATGAAATACTTTCTAATATTGGCTTTTATTTTTGCAATAGTAATACCTGAAATTATCTCTGTTACAGGGATAGTCAATGATAAATATTCATCTTTTATGCAGGGTATAATTGATAAAGTTTCGTTGAATTTTGTTTTAGGTTATACTATTTACTTTATTTTGGGATATTATTTTAGCAGAAAAGATATTTCAAGAAAATTTTCAATACTCATATATGCTTTAGGGATTGTTGGATTTTCTTCAACGGTGATTTTCACTGCTGTTGCAACAAGATATCAAGGAAAACCTAGTGAACTGTTTTTTGGAAACTTCACAGTAAATGTATTTTTAGAAGCAGTTTGCATATTTGTTTTTTGCAAGAATGTTTTTTCCAAAATTAAGTTTTCAGAAAAAGCAATATAATATACCCAAGGAAATAGACATCGAGTTTTTGAGATACCCTATTTCCAAAATTAAGTTTTCAGAAAAAGGTATAATATTTTTACTTTCAAAATATAGTTTTGGTGCTTATTTGATACATCCGTTTGTGATTAGTGTTCTAAAATATTTGGGATTAAATACACTTACATTTAATTCGTTACTTGCGGTTCCGATTATCGGTGTTATAGTGTTTTGCGGATCGTTTCTCATTTCAGGAATACTAAACCACATACCAATATTGAATAAGTATATTGTGTAAGCCCAGTAATTAAAAAGCATAGGGAATACAGTGTTCTTGCTGAGGAGCTTTCCACACTGCTGGATGAACGACATCCAGAACGGAAAATCGAGAGGACAAAACAGGCGTTGTATGATGCATAAGTGGAAAGTGAGAGTTCATTGGATGAAATCATTGACTTGATTCGGAATGCCGATGAATGGATATAGGCTGGATTTAGTTGTAAAATTTCTGGAAGTTCACATCTATTGAAAACGAACGGAGCTATGGTGGGTTTGATTTTTCCACTGATGCTATTACTTTTAATAGGTTGTGGATTCAATTTATTCAGATTGGTGGAAAAATAGGCGTAAATTAACAAAGCTATAATCTTAACATTTACTGCTTCTTGCAATATAACGTCAAGTCGGTTTTATAGCCCTCGTAAACATCGACGCGGGTTATATTGTATTTATAAAATAGAAGGAGATGCTGCTTATGATGAAGCAGTCAAATATGCCAACGAACATAAGACTGATATTGCATATGAGTCAAGATCAAAGAGACAAACAATTGTACGACAGAACCAGGGCTTTGCGTATTTTGATTTGAATTCAAATCAAAATACGGATTATGGCCGTTATAGACTATATGGATAGCTGAATAATGGAGACATGGGAAAGACTAAAAAAGGCTGAAAAGGTGAATTCAGGTCGGATTACTACATATCCGTTTAAAATTCCTGATAAGATAGATACAGCTGAGACTCATAGACAGAATTCCATCAAGGTATATGCAGTGGCAAGCAGTAACATCACTGTCATGCAGAACAACGAGCCGGTTAATAAGAAGACACCTGAGGCATACAAGATGAATATTCTCGTGCGGCACAGATTATTCACAAGACCTTCCGGATACAGCGTGAAACACCTTCCTTTTTGGATTTCGAATTGTCCATAGGTGTCACATCGATGCGGTTGAGTTTTTTGACGAAATCGCTTTTCCCAAGGGGGACACCCACAACAGCCAGACCGCTGGCTGGGATAATGCGTTCATTTGTAAACTCAACAATAATGTTCTTATTGGTGTTCAGTGTGATTCGGTGGTTGTTATTAATGGTAAAAGACTCCAATCCATAGGTTTTGTTACGTCTATTTTACCATATATTTTCTTCATCTAGTGGGTGAATAATGATATTGAACAACAAAGTATCGCAAAAGCTTGAAATTATAGGATTTAAGGAGTCTGTGAAGAAATCAACTTCACGGATTCAGGATATAATTCATAATTATATACCTTGGATCATGGGAGTACAAAAGCAAAGAAAGTAAAAACAATTGGAAAGTACGTTGAAAGAGAAAGAGGGCAATATGGAACTGACAAGAAAAGATATTAAAATGACGCAGGGACTCGCAATTCTCACGATGGTTTCACTGCATTTGTTTTGCAGATTAGGAACCGATGTGTATGGAACCCCATTGCTTTGGCTGAATTCCACAACGCCAGCAGTGTACATATTGGGTTGGTTGTCAGAAATTTGTATTCCGCTTTACTCTATTTGTAGTGGATATGCGCATTATAAATTGGGGGGGAGAGATGGATTAAGCAAGAAACGAATTTGCAATAGGATAATAAAATTTTTAATAAACTTTTGGATTGTTTGTATTCTGTTTGCAGTTATAGGAGTTGTTGCGGGAACGGATCAGAGGGTACCAGGTTCCTGGAAAGACTTTTTTGGAAACATGTTCTTTATTAGTACATCATATAATGGGGCATGGTGGTACGTGGATACCTATTTAATTCTTGTTTTGTTATCACCTGTATTGTATAAGATAACAAAAAAAGTGAATAGTATTGGAATGTTTCTTTTTGTTTCGGGATTTTATCTGATAAAATATGTATTAAATCATTCTGGATATGGATTATCAAGCGAAAATCAAATATCAGACTGGATGATCATGCAATACAATAATCTTACAGGATCAGTCATTACTTGTTATATTTTTGGTATGCTTTGTGCAAAGATGCAGCTATTTACAAAAGTAAAAGAAAGTTCCTTTATACAAAAAGGGAAAAATCCAGTGGTCCTACTTGTGATGTTGACGATAAGTATTATAACTTATTGTTTGCAAAAGGCACTTATCATGCCATTTTATGGACTAGCCGTTTTTGTTTTATTTAATCTGTGGGAAAAAGGGAAAATAGCAGAAAAAATATGGTTATTTCTAGGAAAACACTCAACTAATATTTGGTTGACACATATGTTTTTCTACTTATATATATTTATTGGAGCAATACAGAGATTGCAGTATCCAGTGCTGATGTTTGGGGGAATGATTGCAGTTTGTGTAGCAGTTTCTGTGGTAATACTGAAGCTGCATGAGATTATTTGCGATAGAAAAGGTAAGAACAGATCGTTTGCATGGAATTAGAGTATTGGCACTCACGATGAAAAATGATGATGGCACCAGTTTCCTTAGAATCTTAGTATATTCAGTCCCTGCAATCTTGGCTATAATCGGTAAAAAATATGTTGATAATGCAAATAACCCAGTAGTTAATCTGAGCGTGAATGCTTCAGTATTAAGTGCCATATGGTATATGGCAGCCGGATTTTCATCAGGAATTTATATTGGTCGCTTACCAATATTTGTCTCTTTGGCTGGATATATTGCCATGCCGTGGTTGATTGATAATATGTTTACCAAGGCATCTGCAAGATTAGTAAAAATGGGAATGATAGTTGCATATCTCATTTTCTTTTATTATCAAATGCATTTTATGTGTGGAATACTATAAAGGAGAGATGGAGAAGGGAAAAGGAAGTATTGGAGCAAGTAAATGTTCTGGGGGTGACAAAACAAGTTATCTTTGCAGGAGTACGTACGGATGTTAATGAGTTGATGCAGGCAATTATACATACTGAATTGAATGTTTGTATTGATTCAGATGACTGTTTGGCGATTGATGCTGTAGAAAAAATAATTAAAAAGTGGGAAAGAGTATGTGATAAAGGTTATGTTGATTGTATTCATTATTGTTCAAGTAGTCAAATTGCAAAAAAATAAAAAGTATATTAATGAATCGCCGAAAAAATTACTCACTGTGTTATGTACACCATTAGGATACATGGTGACTGGATATATTCATTATAAACTTAAAGTTGATAAACGCTTGACGTTTTAGGAGGGAAACTATAGAATGATGACAGACAGACAGACAGACAGACAGACAGACAGACAGACAGACAGATATTTTTGTGTTAGTTCCGGTTTATAATTGTAAAGATTATATTGAGGATGCAGTAAAATCTGTTGTTGAACAACATTATGAACAAATACAGATAGTTTTAATTAACGATGGTTCTACAGACGGATCAGAAAAAATATGTAATAAACTTGCAGAACATTACGAGAAAATTCATGTAATTCATCAAGATAATGCGGGGGTATCTGTAGCGCGAAATGCAGGAATCGAGTTTGTTATTTCAAAGTTATATAAGAATAATAATTCGTATATTGCATTTTTGGATGCCGATGATCAGTGGTGCGATACATTTTTTGATACTAAAGTGCTAGAAATCTTGGGAGAAAATCATAGTCTTGTCGGTTTTCAAACAATAAATTGTAATTGTCAATTGAGTCGTTGTAGAAGCGCAGAACCATTAATAGAAGGAAGTCATAAAGGTGGAAAGAAGTCCATTGAGTTATATCGTTCACAACAATTTACAGGAATGTTCTATTCGTGTGAATTGTTACAAAAATATTCTTTAAGATTTGATTGTAATATGAAATATTCTGAGGATAGATTATTTCTTATGCAATGTATGACTATGGCTAATAAAGTGTTTTTACATAATAAAATTTTGTATAAGTATCGAAATAATGCTGCTTCTGCTGTTCATAGACGAGCATATGGAATTGAATATTTTGATCCGATGTTTAATGCATATATGGAATTGGATAAAAAGTTACAGTTTTATTTTAATATTGATGCTGGAATTGGAAAAGGATTTATCGGTTGGTACATTATTGACATGGTTCAAGAACATTATCAACATTTTGGTAAGAAAAATACTATAGAAGAATGGATTAAGAAACATCCGGAATATGTGAAATTGATATTGCTGTATGGTGGAGAGCGTTCTTCGGTAATGTGGAACAAAATACAGGTGCATCCTGTACAGTTCCAAATAAAAAACATGATGATAGGCTGTGGGAAAAAAGTAATAATTAAGATAATGAAGTTGAAGTTGGTTTCAAAACTTATAGATAATTATCGATACCCAGAATTCTTAAAATAATTGAGAGATATGGAGAAAATGAATATGATTCCTAAAATAATACATTATTGCTGGTTTGGAAAAGGAACGAAGCCACAGTGTTAAAATATGAGAAACAATTGCAACTGAATATTCCGGAAATTTGGAAATCATCTATATGAGTTTACTATAAACAAAGACAATAAAAGTGCGAAAGGAAGGTACAAAAAAATGGAAAACAAACCACACAAATTATTCATTTCACACAGCAGCAAAGATGCAGAATATATGAAAGCATTTGTAGATTTGCTTGTAGCAATAGGAGTGCATAAAAATCAAATAACTTGTACGTCCGTTCCACAATGTAATATTCCGGTTGGATGTAACATATATGACTGGTTAGCTAAACAATTTCAGACGAGCGACCTTCATGTCGTATACGCCTTTTCGGATAATTATTATTCCAGCGTGGCAACATTAAATGAAATGGGTGCAGCTTGGGTAATGAGGTGTAAATGGACAGGCTTTTTATTGCCAGGTTTTACATTTAACAAATTAGATGGATGTATTGATAAAAATCAGATCTGTATTAAATTAGATGATACGGATATTGTCACATTGAAACAGAGACTCAGACAATTTAGAGATGACATTATTAAGGAGTTTGGTCTTGAATCAATAGATGAAGATGAATGGGAAGTAAAAAGAGACGATTTTTTAGATAAGATAAAGATTATTGCGCAGCAAAAGAATGTTAAAACCACACCGTCAAATCCTGTAAATGGATCGGACAATACGAAGGGAAAAACAAGATTTGATGCGTCTGTAGATCAGAGACAAGAGATTGATTTGTTGAAGGATTATACTCCATTTTCTAAGGTAAAACCAATTATCTCCTGTGGTGATGAAAAGGTCGCAAGGATAGCAACATTTGCAGATAGCTTTGACATGGATGTTGATATCAGCAACGTAACTAAGAGGAATATGGGGGAATTTGCAATGGCATTGATGAAATATATTCCTTGTGATAACTGGACTGGCTTCTTTGACGCCGGATATGCCATAGAATTTGACG
>ERZ827181.1403-NODE-1403-length-26147-cov-10.518703_pt1 | contig 26147 bp, 18 predicted proteins | sample MGYA00519778_ERZ827181 | MGnify/ENA primary metagenome ERZ827181 (study PRJEB31778, sample SAMEA3449273) | human gut metagenome | biome: human gut; feature: human-associated habitat; material: faeces | place: United Kingdom | collected 2010/2012 ...
TGAGGTCTTTTTCAAAAATATTTCGTAATGTTGCACTCGCTGGTTGACTCTGCCATTCTATGTCAATCCGTATTTTGTACATAAAAAAGTGTACAAATGTTTGTGAATTAGAGAAAAAGTCGTAACTTTGCGCCGCAAATAAAAAAATAGTATTAATTAATTTAATTAACGAATAGTATGAATCAATACGAAACCGTTTTCATTTTAACTCCCGTTTTGTCTGATGCACAGATGAAGGAAGCGGTAGACAAGTTCAAGGCTATCCTGACTCAGGAAGGTGCTGAGATTATCAATGAGGAAAACTGGGGATTGAAGAAACTGGCTTATCCCATTCAGAAGAAATCTACGGGCTTTTACCAGCTTATCGAGTTTAAGGCTGATCCTTCGGTCATTGCGAAATTGGAAGTTAATTATCGCCGTGATGAGCGAGTAATCCGTTTCTTGACTTTCAGAATGGATAAGTATGCTGCAGAATATGCTGCAAAAAGAAGAAGTTTAAAATCAACTAAAAAGGAGGAAAATTAATTATGGCACAGCAACAATCAGAAATCAGATATTTAACTCCGCCCTCAGTAGATGTAAAGAAAAAGAAATATTGTCGTTTCAAAAAGAGTGGCATTAAGTATATTGACTATAAAGATCCTGAATTCTTGAAGAAATTCTTGAACGAACAGGGTAAAATTCTTCCGCGTCGTATTACCGGAACTTCTTTGAAATATCAGCGCCGTATCGCACAGGCTGTAAAGAGAGCCCGTCATTTGGCATTGCTGCCTTTTGTAACTGACTTGATGAAATAATATAAGGAGGAATAAGTATGGAAATAATTTTGAAAGAAGACGTAGCTAACTTGGGCTACAAGAATGATATTGTAACCGTGAAGTCTGGTTATGGCCGTAACTATCTTATTCCGACCGGCAAAGCTGTTATCGCTTCACCGTCTGCAAAGAAAATGTTGGCTGAAGAGTTGAAACAGCGTGCTCATAAATTGGAAAAGATCAAGAAAGATGCGGAAGCTGTTGCTGAATCATTGAAAGGTGTTTCATTGACAATCCCGACTAAGGTAAGTGCAACAGGTGTTATTTACGGTTCTGTTGGTAACATTCAGATTGCTGATGAACTGGCCAAGTTAGGACATAATATTGATCGTAAGATTATTGTAGTAAAAGACCAGGTTAAAGAGGTCGGTCATTACGTAGCTATAGTGAAACTGCATAAGGAAGTTTCTGTGGAAATTCCTTTTGAGGTAGTAGCAGAAGAGGCTTAATTGTTATATCTGTAATTACTTGATAAAGAGGCTGTCTTAAATAAATTTAGGACAGCCTCTTCTTGCTTATTTGGTTAACAGAATAGGATAGTTGTCTTGAGTCTGGTAGAGTTTGAATTTACCAAAAATGCTAGTAGATAAAAGAAGTTAGAAGGAGGCCAAAAGCCTTTTCAAGTGAACATAAGTGATAGGACTGACTTACTTATGTGAAACGGTCGAGTTACTTATATTAAACGGTCAACTCACTTATGTTCTTCAGAATACATGCTTTGTTTTTTTCTTTGACACATTTCGCACCGTTTCTGTAGAGACGATGCGCACATCGTCTCTACTACGTGGCATATACAAAATGCACAAAGTAATACTGTGGGAAGTATAAGAAGCTGTTTTGAATTTCTCCAAAAAGTTTTTCTTGGCTTGATGTATCTGTTTTCGTGTGTGCTTTGGGCGATTTTTTGGTCCTTTTCGCTCCTGTTCTTCGTCAGATAGCCCGCTATCTTCCTCATCACAGAAGCGAAAATGCCTCAAAAACTCATCCCAAATCATCGCACGATAAATTCAAAACAGCTTCTAAGGGTTTTCACAAGCAAGTGCATGTCTCCGTGTCTTTCTCCGACATTTCCATCAGCTGATGGTAATCCCCATTTTCCGCATCAGGAAGCAGGCGTTCATGTTCTGTGCCACGCCCTCGCGCAGGCGGTAGGAGAAGGTCAGCTCGTTATCCTTGATGTCTGCTTCGAAGCAATAGTTGCGGATATATTCGGGGAATTGGTCGGCAAGTGTGCCCAATAACAGGTCGTGGGTGGCGATGATGCCATCGGCTTTCAGGCGCATGAACTGGCGGATAAGGTCGAGCGAGCCTTTCTGCTTGTCGGCTGAGTTCGTCCCTTTCAGTATTTCGTCGAGGATGATAAAAAGTTCCTGTCCTTCGTCCAGCAGGTCGATGATGCGTTTCAGGCGTTTCAGTTCGGCAAAGAAATAAGATTCGTTGTCCGAGAGTGAGTCGGTGGTGCGCAGGCTGGTGATGAGTTGTGCAGGATAAAGCGTCAGGCTTTCGCAACACACGGGGCAGCCCATGCATGCCAGCAGGTAGTTGACACCTATGGTGCGCAGGTAGGTGCTCTTGCCTGCCATATTGGCTCCGGTAATAATCAGGAAATAAGGGCGTGAGGGGATGGTGGCATCATTTTTCACGCATTGGGCTTCGGGCATGAGCGGATGTCCCATGTTGCGGGCAAGGAAACAGAACGGCTGATTGGTAATTGTCGGATAGGTGTATGCCGGATGATTATAGGCAAAGGTGCCGAGCGAGCAGAGTGCGTCCAGTTCGCCTACGGCTTCCAGCCAGCCCATGAGGTATTTCCCATAGCGTGCCTTCCAGCGTTCGATGCGCACGATTTGCCGGAGCTGGAAGAACATGCTTCCCTCTAAGATGACATACAGGAGCTGGTTGTTGCGCAGGTCGAGGCGGTCCAGTTCCTTCGAGAGTTGCGTCAAGGCTTCGGCGGGAGAATGTCCGTCGATGTCCAGCTTATCGGTCAGTTCACGCAAGGCAGGAGCTTGCCACGTTTCTCCTTTGGCAAGGGTTATCAGTTTGGCATAGCGGTTCAGGGTTTTCAGCTTCTTTCCGTAGCTTTCCTGTATCAGGGTGACCCGCTGGATAAGTGCGAAGCTGAGGATGACGAAGACGGTAAACATCATTCCGAACCAGCTGAGTGAAAGGATATGCAGCAATCCGAGCGCAAGCAGCAGGATATTGATGCCGGGTACAGCCCAAAGGCAGAGTTTTACCCACCACAGGTGTTGCAGGACAGATGGAGTCTGGCTCCAGCGGCTTATCTCTTCTTCATCGGAATCCGCGCCGCGGTTGATGGAACCGGTCACACGGAATGCTTCGCGGAACTCCATCCGCCGGCTCATGTCGCGGATGCTTTCCTGACGGGTTTCGATAGCGGCTTTTTCCGTCAGGTGATGTTGCATCCATGTGGCAAGGGTTTGTTTCCCGATATGCGTGCAGGTACGTCCGAGGGCTTGGAAGAGCGATTTGCGTCCGAAGAGGTCGAGGTCGTACGAGTAAGGATGTCCGGCATCGATGAACTCGCGCCCTTCGTCGAAAACCGAATAGTCGCCTTCCAGTCCTTTCAGTTCATCTTGATTCAGCTTGAGTTGGGTTTCTAACTGTTCCTTGCGGAAATAAAGCCGGTTGTGTACCTTGACCAAGATAAAAAAAGGCAGGAAGGTGCAGCACACGGTGAGCACTACCGCCCACGTGCCGGAACGATAAAACAAAATCAGTCCTGCAAAGCCTGCCACAAAGAGCAGGACGCGCAGCAGGCTGATGCGGTTAATCTGTGTCTTGGTTTGGGAAAGTTGTCGTAAAGTTTCGTCTATGCGTTGAGTGTACCAGGTGTTTGGAGCCATGGGGTGAATGAAGAATTTTTTTGAATGAAGAATTAAGAATGAAGAATCGCTTCGCCCGCATAGGATTCTTCATTCTTAATTCCTCATTCTTCATTTAAATATTTTGCAATGCTTGTTCAAGGTCGGCAATGATATCGTCTACGTTCTCGATGCCTACCGAAAGGCGGATCAGGTCGGGAGCTACGCCGGCTTCTATCAATTGCTCATCGCTCAGCTGGCGGTGGGTATGGCTTGCCGGATGGAGCACACAGGTGCGGGCATCGGCAACGTGAGTCACGATGCAAGCCAGCTTCAGGCTGTCCATGAACTTCACGGCATCTTCGCGTGTGCCGTTCAAGCCGAAAGCGATGACACCGCACGAACCGTTGGGAAGGTATTTCTGTGCCAGTTCATAATATTTGTTGCCGGGGAGCCCACAAAAGTTCACCCATTTTACTTTAGGGTTGGCTTCCAGCCATTCGGCCACTTTCTGAGCATTTTCACAATGGCGGGGTACGCGTAAGTGTAAGGTTTCCAGTCCCAAATTAAGCAGGAAAGCGTTCATTGGTGAAGGGATGGAGCCTAGGTCGCGCATCAGTTGTGCCGTAAGTTTGGTGATGTATGCCATCTTGCCGAATGCCTTGGCATAGGTCAGTCCGTGATAAGACTCATCGGGAGTAGTCAGTCCGGGGAACTTGTCGGCATGTGCCATCCAGTCAAAGTTTCCGCTATCTACTACGACACCGCCTACGCAAGTGGCGTGTCCATCCATATATTTGGTGGTAGAATGAGTCACGATATCGGCTCCCCATTCGAAGGGGCGGCAATTGATGGGGGTAGCAAAGGTGTTGTCTACGATAAGTGGCACGCCATGCTTATGGGCGATGCGGGCAAATTTCTCAATATCGAGCACATTGATGCTGGGGTTCGAGATGGTTTCACCGAACATACAGCGGGTATTGGGTTGGAAAGCCTTGTCGATTTCTTCTTCGGGCGCATCGGCATCGATGAAGGTACATTCGATACCCAGTTTCTTTAGGGTGACACCGAAGAGGTTGAACGTACCGCCATAGATGGTAGACGAGCAGACGATATGGTCGCCCGCTTCACAGATGTTGAACACGGCATAGAAGTTTGCCGCCTGCCCCGATGAAGTAAGGATGGCACCTACACCGCCTTCCAGTGCAGCAATCTTGGAAGCTACGGCATCGTTGGTGGGGTTTTGCAGGCGGGTATAGAAATATCCGGTATCTTTCAGGTCGAACAAGCGTGCCATCTGGTCGCTATCGTCATATTTGAAGGTTGTGCTCTGATAGATGGGCACTACACGGGGCTCGCCGTTCTTGGGAGTCCATCCTGCCTGTACGCAGAGGGTTTCTTTGCTTAATTTCTGTTCCATTATTTATGTCTATTAGTTGATTTCATTGCATTGTGCGCAAAAATAAGAAATAAATGCTGCACTTGTTGCGTTTTACGGAAAAAAAGATATATATTTGAGGTGAACAAAGTTTAAATGATATGGCAACAAAACTTACATACAGGCATGTGATGCCGGTGCAGATTCGTTTTAGTGATGTCGACCAGTATGGTCACATGAACAATTCGTCGTATTTTTCCATTTACGATTTGGCAAAGACATCGTATATGCGCGATGTGTTCGGTGATAAGGAGTGGAACACACTAGGTATCGTAGTGGCTAACATCAATGCCGATTTCCTGGCTCCGGTATTTTTCTCGGATGAGTTGTATATCGAAACTACAGTCATTCATTTGGGACATAAAAGTTTTACTTTGTTGCAGCGTGCCGTCAACAAGGCGAGTGGTGTACTGAAATGCCAGTGCCGTACGGTAATGGTAGGTTATGACGTGGCAACCAAAGAACCGGTAGAACTTCCTGATTCGTTCAAGCAGACCATTTGCGAATATGAAGGAAAGTCGTTGGAGGAACTTTCGAAACCATTGTAAATAGATTTAATAATGTGGGGAAACGCAGATTTTTCACAGATTAACGCAGATTGAAATTTTATTTCACTGACTATTGAATAAAAACATCTGCGAAAATCTGCGTTTCTAAAAAGAATAACAGACATGAAAGTAGCAATTATCGGAGCCGGCAATATGGGCGGAGCCATTGCCCGTGGGCTGGCACAAGGACATTACGTGCGGGTACAGGACATCACGGTGACCAATCCAAGTATGCCCAAATTGGAAAAGCTGAAAGTCGAATTTCCGGCAATACAGGTCAGTACAGACAATCACGAAGCGGCAGATGCCGATGTGGTGATTGTAGCGGTCAAGCCTTGGAAGGTAGAAGAAGTATTGAAGCCTTTGCGTTTGCGCCAGCCTCAGGTATTGGTATCGGTAGCGGCAGGGATGACTTTCGAAGACCTTGCCCACTTTGTAGACCCCGAAATGCCAATGTTTCGTATTATTCCGAACACTGCTATCTCTTTGCGGGCAAGTATGACACTGATAGCCTGCCGGAATGCATCCGAACAACAGACACTGACAATGTTGGACTTGTTCAATGAAATGGGGCTTGCCATGTTGATAGAAGAAAAACAGCTTGCGGCGGCCACTTCGCTTACGTCATGCGGCATTGCTTACGTGCTGAAGTATGTGCAGGCAGCCATGCAGGCAGGTGTGGAAGCAGGCATCCGTCCGAAAGACGCCATGAAGATGGTGGCGCAGACCGTAGAAGGGGCGGCACGTCTTTTGTTGGAAAACGAAGACACGCATCCGGCACTGGAGATAGAGAAGGTTACCACACCGGGTGGTATCACCATTAAGGGCGTTAACTCGCTGGAGCACGATGGGTTTACTTCGGCGGTTATCAAAGCCATTAAAGCAAGTATCTGATTAAAAAAAGGTTAAAGGAGTTAAAAGTCAATAGTAATGCATCTGATTTCTTAACTCCTTAACTTCTTAACTTCTTAACTCCTTAAACAAATATGAGAAACAACATTTTGATAACCATGGCTCTGTTGATACTGGTGGGGCTTGCGGTGCAAGGCATCTTCGGGATAGCTGCCGGCATACTGGTCTCGGCAATTATCGGTATTGTGTATGGTGTGGTGAAGAAAAAGAAACTGTTCATCAAGTGGTCGGTCATAGCGTTGGTTATCGATCTGGTCTGTATCATCGCCTTTTATCTCCGTTTGGTTCAAGTGATGTGATATCTGAATAATAACAACAGCATAATGGTTCGGGGAATTAGACATTGTTTCTTTCATAAAAGCTAATCATTTGCGACAAATTTGGCGTAATCACATATAGGGGTATGCTGTGCAAAGGAGATATTCAGTATTTTCACCATATCCATCTTTACCCACAAGGCAACAAGTATTTCCGCGAGTATGCCATACCCGAATATAAATCATTGCTTACCGATGTAGGCAAAGATACTTTCATTGATTTGACTTACGAATGGCTGTTTAATAGGATAGAAAAGGTATTCAAGTCATGCAAGCACCAGGAGTGGGTGAAGTATCTGAGGAAGAGGTATCTCGTTTAAATCAAGATTTGTTGATGCTATCATTGGACACAGACTACGCAAGAATACACAGAGACAAATAAACAATGTGCTAATGTGAGAATAAATTAGCACATTGCCCTTATTATTCATTGGCACATTAAAATAGCGTCTGTGTGCCATGATATAGGCGAGTTACTTATAAAAATCTTCCGGAAGTACTATCTTTGGCAGAATTGTACAGATTCGAAAGTATTTTGCATAAAAGTGAAAGCCGGTGCACGGATTTGAAAGAACGTTGCAGGTTGTTGAAGTCGTTTTTGAGGGAGAACGGTTACTTTTGTCAAAAACGATAATCGCTATGAAACCATTTATTATCTATTCCCTCTTTGCCCCTGCTGCACTGATGGCACAGGAGCGACCCAATATCCTTTATATTATGACCGACCAGCAGACTGCTACGGCAATGAGTTGTGCCGGAAATGAAGAGGTGCATACCCCCAATATGGACCGGCTTGCCCAGAGGGGCGTGCGTTTCTCGAACGCTTATTGCAGCATGCCCTTGAGCGGTCCCTCGCGTTCGTCCATGTTTACGGGATACACGCCCGGTCAGGTGGGACTGACCGAGAACGGGACACCCATGCCCGACTCTATTCGCACACGGACATTGGGCACGTTATTGGAAGAAAGCGGATACGAATGCGCATATGCCGGGAAATGGCACGCGCATACCAATTCCTTGCCGGCGAAGGAGGCTTTCGGTTTCGAGAACCTGCACGGGCATAATGATTTCGGTCTTGCCGAGGCATGTGTTGCCTTCTTGCGTCGCAATTCCGAACAGCCTTTCTTCCTGGTCGCCTCTTTCGATAATCCGCATAACATTTGCGAGTATGCGCGTCATCAGAATCCGCCCTATGCTTCGTTCGAAGAGCCGGCGCTTGAAGATTGTCCCGGCTTGCCTGCCAATTTTGCGGTCAATCCGTATGATGCCGACGCCCTGGCTTTCGAGCGCAGGCAGAACCATCGGCTTTATCCGACCGTGACTTTCACGCCAGACGACTGGCGCCGGTACCGCAATGCGTATTACCGCCTGATTGAAGCGGTGGACAAGGAAATCGGGAAGATTCTGGATGAGGTGGACAAGCAGGGCTTGTGGGAGAATACCGTGGTTATCTTTACCAGCGACCACGGAGACGGATGCGGCGCACACCAATGGAACCAGAAAACCGCCCTGTATGAAGAGGTGGTGAACGTGCCTTTTATCGTTTGCCTTCCCAGCGGGAAGAATGCGGGAAAGGTATTGCCCCAGTTCATCAATAATGGAGAAGACCTGATGCCGAGCGTATGCGACTGGGCGGAAGTGGAAGTGCCTTCGGGACGTCAGGGAGTCAGCTTCCGTGAGGTGGCAGAGGAGGGAGATACGGCAAAGGCGCACCGCCCGTACGTGGTGACCGAAACCTTCTTCGGAGAGACTGCAGGCACATTGGGCTGGATGGTGCGTACACCTTATTATAAATACGTCTTGTATGATACCGGAAAGAACCGCGAGCAGCTTTACGATATGCGTACCGACCGGGGAGAAATGCGTAATCTGGCAGTAGAAGAAAAGTATTCAACCATTGTTCGTGAGCATCGTGCCTTGCTTGACGAATGGATGCGTTGCCATCCGTCTGCAGCCACTCATTTCAAAGAGAAATATATTCCAAAGGATTAAAAGAACAGACATTTTGCACAAATTTAAAAATGTATTAGACAATATCGAACATTCTTTGCTGGATTTTGAATGAAAACAAAACATTTGTGTAAGCCTATCAGCGAAGTATTGGTTATTTTTGCAACAACGAAAAAAACAAAAAAACCGATGAAGAAGACCTTTTATTTAGCATTACTATGGAGCGCATTCTTCGTAGGGGCGTCTGCCCAGACGAACATCAGGCTGACCGAAACCACCTTGATGCATGAAATGCGTGCCACTCCTTATCCGAAAGATAAGGCGGTGGTGGATGACCGTTATGTCTCTTTCCAATGGCCGCTTCGTGCCGATGCCAATATCAATGCGGATATACTGGACGGCATGGACGCGAAATCTGTACGTAAGGTGGACAAAACGACATTACACTATCAGCTTCGTTATGCCCGTGACAAAGAGTTTAAGAAAGATGTCAAGCAGGTGGAAACCCGCTGGCCTTTCTATAATCCTGATAAAGACCTTGCGCCCGGGAAATGGTATTGGCAATACGGCTATGTAAATGAAGCCGGGCAGGTAGAATGGCAAAGTACGCAGGAACTTACGGTGGGGGATAACCCGAAGAAGTTCTGTCCGCCTTCTTATAAGGAAGCCATCGCCAAGGTGCCTGCAACCCATCCTCGTATATGGGTGCAGAAGGCAGGCTGGGATGCGTTTATCGCACAGGCAAAGCCGAAAGCAGAATACCAATGGTATCTGGAGCGTGCCGATAAGGTGATGCAGACCCCGATGAAAACGGTGAAGGATATCAATACCAGTCAGGTGAAGAACCTCACGAACCAGATGCAAATCAATTCGTACCTTACCCGTGAGAGCCGCCGCATCATTGATGCCGAGGAAGGGAATACCGAGGCGCTGATTCGTGCTTACCTGTTGACGAAAGACCGGAAGTATGCCGATGAGGCTCTTAAACGTGTCTTGGAGATGACCGACTGGGATAAGGATAAGAATGTGAAAGGAGACTTCAACGCTTCGGCATTGCTTTCGCTTTGCTCCATGGCGTATGACTCGTTTTACGAGTTGCTGACCGACGCGCAGAAGAAAACCTTGCTGGATGCCATCCGGGAGAAAGGCGGAGCCATGTATAAGCACTTCAATAACTATCTGGAAAACCATATCGCCGAAAACCACATCTGGCAGATGACCCTGCGCATCCTGACAATGGCTGCATTTGCCACGTATGGCGATTTGCCTGAAGCCGCTACATGGACGGATTATTGCTACAATGTATGGCGGGCACGTTTCCCCGGGCTGAACAAAGACGGCGGCTGGCACAACGGCGATTCATATTTTACGGTCAATACCCGTACGCTGATAGAAGTGCCTTATTATTATAGCAATCTGACGGGATATGATTTCTTCAGCGATCCTTGGTATACCAACAACATCATGTATACCATTTACCAGCAGCCTCCGTTCTCCAAATCGGGAGGAAACGGCAGCTCTCATCAGAATGTAGGACGCCCCAACAGCATCCGTATCAGTTACCTGGATGCACTGGCTAAGCTGACCAACAACTCGTTTGCCGCCGACTTTGTGCGCCGCACGTTGAAGGTTGAGCCTGAATACATGAAGAAAGCGTTGCTGAACAAGCCCGGCGATTTGGCTTGGTTCCGTCTGCAATGCGACAAGCCGTTGCCCGAAGGTCCGGGATTGACTGCCTTGCCTTTCGGAAGAGTGTTCCCCGAAACAGGTTTGGCTTCGTACCAGACCAATTGGGACCGTGTAGGAGGCAATGCGATGTGGAGCTTCCGGAGCAGCCCGTATGGAAGCACTTCCCATGCGCTGGCGAATCAGAATGCGTTCAATACGTTCTACGGAGGAAAGCCTATTTTCTATAGCAGTGGCCATCACATCGAGTTTACCGACGTACACAGCATGTTGTGCCACCGTGCGACCCGCGCTCACAACACCATTTTGGTAAACGGTATGGGGCAACGCATCGGTACCGAAGGATACGGTTGGATTCCCCGTTACTATTGTAGTGACAAAATAGGTTATGTGTTGGGCGATGCTTCTAACGCTTACGGAAAAGTGATTTCTCCGCTGTGGTTAGAGCGTGGCAAGGTTTCGGATGTGGAATACACGCCTGAAAACGGTTGGGACGATGTGCCCCTCACCAAGTTCCGCCGGCATATCGTCAATTTGGGAAAGACCGGATTTATCTTTATCTATGACGAACTGGAAGCTTCAGAACCGGCTGATTATACCTTTATGTTGCATACTACGGCACAGCCGATGACGGTAGATACTTCCAATCCGCGCTTTGTGCATGTGCAAGGCTTGTCGGGACGGGGTGGCGCATCGGATGCTTACATCTTCTCTACCGGAACCTTGCAGACCGATACGACAAGCCAGTTCTTTGTTCCGCCGGTCAACTGGCTCCGTGCAGACGATAAGGGAAAGTTTAAGAAATACCCGAACCATTGGCACTTTACGGCGAAATCAGAAAAAGCAAAGGTATATCGCTTTGCCACGATTATCAATACGCATGCCTTGAAGTATCCGGCAAAAGACCCCGAAATCCTTTCCGACGGACGCATTAAGGCAGGAGGCTGGCTCATCAGCGTGAATGTCTCGGCAAGCGGAGCGCCTTCGTTCTTCATCCGCAGCACGAAAGACGATGTAAGCATTACGTATAAAGGAGAAGAAACCGTGGTGAACGAGAACGGGTATGTGACCACCATGCGTGACGTAGTGCCCGACTTGGAAATATAATTTTAGTTTTTGAGTTTTTTAGTTTTTTAGTTTTTTAGTTTTTAAGTTTTTTAGTTTGTAGAACTCAAAGACTCACAAACTTAAAAACTTAAAGACTCACAAACTTAAAAACTCAAGAACCCACAAACTTAAGAACTTAAAAAACTTATTTACAGCCATGAGATTAAAAATACGATTTTTACATACCTGCTTTACTCTTGCCGTAGCGGCGTTGCCCTTAGGGGCAATGGCGCAAGCGGTAGAGAAGCCCCGCATACAGACTTCGGCTTTACCCGAAGAAACTGCGGTATACAATCCTTCGGCGAAAAAGAATGTAGCACAGGCGAAAAAGAATGTGGCACAAACAAAAGAGAAGCCAGCCAAAGAGCAAGGCAAAGCCCGTGTTTCGGAAAAACGCAAGAAAGATAAGAAAGCCGTACCCGTTTCAGACGGACGTTATATGGCGCTGAAGACCAACATTGCTTACGATGCCATCGGTGTATTGAATTTGGATTACGAGGTACAGGTGCATTCCCGCATGACGGTAGATATCCCAGTGATGTGGAGCTTGTGGGATGCGAAACCTGATAAGGCGTTACGTGTAGCCGCTATCCAGCCCGAACTGCGTTGGTGGATGGGACAGGAAACCGGCAAAGGCCATTTCTTCGGCTTGCATGCCCATGTGGGATGGTATAACCTGAAATGGGATGACCGCCGTTATCAGGATACCGGACGCCCCTTGGTAGGAGCCGGATTAAGCTACGGGTATAAGCTTCCGTTGTCTGAACACTGGGGAGCGGAATTTACCGTAGGCTTCGGATACGCCAATATGAAGTATGATACCTATTATAATATAGACAACGGAGCGCAGATAGACACCCGCATCCGCCATTATTGGGGACCGACAAAGGTAGGTGCATCATTAGTATACCGTTTTTAAACGAACTTAAAACGAACATTCCATGAAAAGAAACAGACATATACGAAAGTTATGGTCAGGCTTGTTGGCATTGCCCTTCCTGATGGCTGCCTGCACCTTGCACGAGGAACCCGAACTGACCGCCGATGGCGAGCTGGGTGTAGACCCGACAGAAGTGAATGTGGAAGTAAACCTGACGCTCGACTTGAATTTGCCCGAGCAGGGAAATGAAGAGAATAGCAGTGCACGGGTTTCTGCCAATACCGATTACCTGCACCGCTTTATCGTAGAAGCGTACCTCAACCGCCAGCCCGTGGCAAGGCAGGTGTTTGTAGAGAGCATTACCGACCGTACGCATTTATCGTTGCCGGTCAGCATGAAACTGCATGCCCTTTCGTACCAGTTGGTGGTATGGAAAGACTATGTGAGTGCCGAGACTCCTCAGGAAGACTTGCACTACAACACCCAAAGTCTTGTACCTGTCATCCCGAACCGTGCTTCTCACACGGGCAATACTGAATATAAAGATGTGTTTGTGGGCACTACATCCCTCGACCTTACCGCTTACGCCGACCAGTGGGGAGCGGTGGTCGAGCAGGATGTAACGCTCCAACGTCCCGTGGCACGTTACGAACTGATTGCCACCGATGTGGATAAGTTCTTGCAGCGCATAGCCGATGGTGAAGTCAATGGCGAAACGTTTACCGCGCGTATCAAATATAGCGGTTATTTGCCGGTAGGCTATAACGCCCTCGATAATGTGCCTAAGCACTTGCTGATGTACATGCAATATAACACTTCGTTCGAATTGCCCGAGGAAGGTACTGACGAACTTCGTGTAGGGTTCGATTATGTATTTGTATCCAACGAGGGTTCCGCTTCCGTCCCGATGGAAATTGAAATCGTGAACGAAGAAAACGTAACCGTAGCCAATTCCGTACTCAATGTACCGCTTGAACGGGGCAAGAATACCGTATGGACGGGTGAGTTCCTGACCGGTGATGACCAAGGTGGACAAGGAGGAGATGAACCCGGAGAAGATGAAGGCGGAATCGGCATAGATCCGGATTACGATAACGAAACCGATCTTGGTGTTACAGTAGAATAAGAATAACCATAAACTATAATATTAACTTAAATCCTTAACCACATGAAAAAGAATTTTTTGTATTCGTTGTTGGCAGTATTCGGGATGCTTTTCGCATCTTGTAGTCAAGAAGAGATTGTTTCTACCTCAGGTACGGGTAGTAATGACGGTATGGTAAGACTGAGCGTGAATGTTTCGGATGAAGCGCTTGTCACTCGTGCGAGCCAATCATTAGATGTAGAAGGCTATGTAATGCGTTGTATTTGCCAGGCGGTAAATGCGGAAGGCACATTGATTGAAGGTTTTAATGAAATCGTTGCTGTAACGGATGGCAAGGCAAGCTTTGAGTTTGAAGCTCCGGAAGGTGCAGCCAACTATCTGTTTTGGGCAGACTATGTAGAAGGAAGTGATATTGAAGCGAGTAAGTCCGCTCTCTATAATGCGACAAGTTTGCTTGAAGTGAAATACAATTTGAATAAGAATGTAAAGCTTTTTAACAATCCTGCTGCCGATGCTTTTTGTGCTGTGGCAAGTGCTGCAAATATTGGTGGTAGCATTACTTTGAAGCGTCCTTTTAGCCGCATTGCCATCAAGGCTTCAGATCTGGAGAAATTGGGATTGACCGGACTGGATATCATTACTCCGACCATCAATGCTATGCAAGGATATAGCGTATTGAATCAAACCGCATCAGCTGCTGTAACTCTTCAGTTGAACATCAATGAAACATTGAATGTATCTACAGGCGATTTGGCTTTTTACTGCTATGTGTTCCCCGTGAACAGTACAGTAACAAAGAATACGAATATTAAATTTACAAGTGCTTCGGATGAGATAGGCAAGAGCATTTCAATAACAGCTGCTGAAATGCAAGAAAAGGCTTCTTCTTCCAACAATGCCGTTTATTTAACACCGGATGAAGATAATCCTGTTCAACCGGGAGATGAAACTATTAAAGTAGACATTATCATCGACAATGAATATACTGGTGAAGAAGGCGGAACAGAAGAACCCGGAACAGACCCGACACCTTCTACTGAGCTTGCAGTAGGCGACTATATCAATACCAATGGTGAAAAAGTAGCAACTGCTGAAGAAGCTATCGCTGTGGTATTCGCATTAGGAGGTCAAAATGATAACTCTACTTATGCAGAAGGTAAGACTGTAGAGGCATACGCCATGTCATTAAATAAGGCTACGAATCGTAACATAGTAGGTACTTATACAGATTTGGGTCTGGCAGTAACAGATGATGCTGCTAATGCATATGCTGGATTGGCTTTCAGTACTGCTATTGAAACGGCTCTAGGAACGGCAAGTGATGCTACAGCTTATCAGATGTTCAACTCATTCTTTAATAAGAGTCTGGTAGAAGCTACAGCATCAGAAAACTTGAGCGAATGGTATATTCCTTCCCTTGCACAGCTGCAGGCAGCTTTGGCTACAACAAATGCAGACTTGATTGCTGCGCTGAAAGCTGCTTATACGGGTAATTACTATTGCGCATCTTCTACGGTAACCGCAGAAGGACTTCAGGGTATTATTTATAATATTACAGATGGAACATCCGGTAGTCCTGAAACCATTGGAACAAGTGCTTCCGCTGTGGTATTCCCTGTAGTCACCATCTTCGAATAATCAAGGAATTGCTCATGGTATCATCGGACTCATACTGTAAACAGAGTTGGAATAGTGTTATGGTTCGTTAGTTAGTGCGTTAGAGGTTGTGTCTCGATACTTACCGGCAGAGTTATGCCGAGGGGTAAATGAACGGTTAATAATGAATGGAAACGAATCGGCGTGACCGGCACGGGACGTTTCGGGAACACATTCTCTTTGCATAAACTTTCGGGCTTGGCTCGTGAAGCAGGATTCATGGTCCGAAGAACCTGTATCCGATAACTGATGCACCTATGTTCGTAAGCCGATGAACATAGGTGCATCTTGCTATATGCGGGAGATACCAAAACGCAGAGCAAAGGAACAACTCAGCCCGGAAAACCGGCTGCTACAATCCGGTAAATGAACTGCCCGTTTTGTAAGATTATTAATCTTACCGGAAACGCAGTTATACGTATATTATTGTGTTGTCCACTTTACAAATATTTATGTATACCATGCACGTATAGATTTGTGCATTCTGTGTAGCCGGTATTCAATGATGGCATCAACAAAAATGTACACTCTCATATCATTACGAACAGTAATTTCAACATTCTATAAACATCATGCAATGAAAAAAAACTTCTTGCCTTTCCGCTGCTACGTGCCGGTACTTGTCTTGGCGGTATGCTGGCTGGGATGCCCTGCCTGTTCCGATGAGGCGGTAGAGCCGGAGCCTTCCGTTCCGCAGCCCGAAACGACCTATCCCGATGCGTACCAGGACAAAGAGCGCACCCAGCCTTATCCCAAGACATCGAACGAACTGATTGTCAATCCCGCTCCTTTCCTTGTCCCTCAAGCCATGAAGACGGGCGAACGGCTCCAGTATGCCCTTTCGCGGACGGAAGATTTCGAAGATGCCGAAATCAGCGAGCCGCAGGACGGATGTATGTATAACCTCCACCGGGCACTGGATGCCGGCACATGGTACTGGCGTTTCCGGAGTACCGATGCCGAGGGTGCCAGTCCCGGCGCATGGAGTGAGACGTATGCGTTCGAGGTAAAGTCAGAGACTCCGGTATTTATTACTCCGCCTTTCGAGGACTTCCTGGAGAATGCCCCCCGTGTGCATCCCCGCCTGTATTGTTTCCTCAATCCGTATATCCATGAGGCAAGGCAGAACGTGACATCTCATCCCGAATACCGCCAATTGACGGCGCGCGCCTCGATAGCATTGGAGGCGGACTACGGTGCCATGGACCTTTATGCCGATGCCGAGACCTTGCGCCAGCATGCCACGTGGCTGTATCATGCGTATTATCTGACTCAAGACGAACGGTATGCCGATAAGCTGGTAGAGCTACTGGATGCGATGCTCGCCCTGCCTCCTACGGACGCACAGCTCTTTACCGATAACTTTACGACCTCTGCCCTGACTTTGGCTCATGCCGCGGTTTACGATTTGCTTTACGAACGTCTGACCGCCACGCAGCGTTCGGGTGCGGAAGATTTGATGATGCGTGCCCTGCGTCATTCGTATCAGGAGCAATGCGGTGTGGAAGAAAACCATATCTTCGACAATCATTTCTGGCAACAGAACATGCGTATCCTGACACAGGCGGCTTTCCTGCTGTATGACAAGGCGGAATATGCCGATGAGGCGCTTCCGATATTGAAGTATTATTACGAGCTTTGGACAGCACGTGCTCCGGCTTCGGGCTTCAACCGCGATGGCATCTGGCATAACGGGACGGGCTATTTCCCTGCCAATGTGAAGACACTTGCCTACATGCCTGCCTTGTTCTCTTACGTGGCGCGGTTCGACTTCCTGCAACATCCGTGGTACCGCAATGCAGGACGGGCTCTTGCCTACACCAATCCGCCCGATTCGAAGAGTACCGGCTTTGGAGACAATAGTGAGAATGGAGACGCACCTAACCGGCTTACGGCTGCATTTGCCGATTATCTGGCACGCGAGACGGGCGATGCGTATGCCGGGTGGTATGCCGGTGAATGCCAGTCGCTGGTGCGGCAGGATTACGAATTGCGTTTGTACCGCATGTGTTCCAACCGGACTTACGAGTCTGCCTTGCCCGAAGATGCTGCCAAAATGGTGTGGTACAGCGATGCCGGAGAAGTGTCGATGCATAGCCATTTGGGAGATGCCGGGAATGACCTTGCCTTGTCGTTCCGTTCCAGCACCTTCGGTTCGGGAAGCCATACCACGGCAAGCCAGAATGCGTTTAACCTCCTGTTCGGTGGGAAGGATGTCTATCGGAGTACAGGATATTACCAGGCATTTGCCGATGCGCACAACCTGATGTCGTACCGCCACACCCGTGCCCACAATACGATTCTGGTGAACGGTATCGGGCAGCCTTATTCCACCAAGGGATACGGAAGCATCGTCCGTGCGTTGGGAGGAAATCACATCAGTTATGCGCTCGGTGATGCCTCGCATGCCTATTGCGGCATCAGCGACGACCCGATGTGGGTAAACTATTTTGCCCAGGCAGGCATTACGCAGACACCCGATAACGGATTCGGTGAAACTCCTCTTACCCGATACCGCCGGCACGTCCTGATGTTGCATCCGCGTACGGTGCTTATTTATGATGAACTGGAGGCATCCGAGCCGGTTCGTTGGGACTGGTTGTTGCATAGTCCGGTCCGGTTCGACATAAACGAAGCAGAACAGGTGTTGAGCACTGCTGATGAAGCGGACGGTTTTTATGCCGTAACCCAATTGTTTGGCTCAAGCGAGATGGATATCACCCAGACCGATCAGTTTGCGGTGCCTCCTGCAACCGGCGGAGCGGAATACCCCAACCAGTGGCATCTGACGGCTTGTACGGACAACCAACCGGCAACACGCTACCTTACCCTTATCCAAGTATGCGAAGCAGGCGAAAGTCCTTATATCATCCGCAGGGACGGAGATACGTTTACGTGGGGTGACTGGACGGTAGAAGCCTGCCTGAATGCTTCGGGCAGTCCCCGGCTTGTGGTGCGTCATCATACAGAACCGGTAGTGTTCAGTTATGGCGAAGAATCTCCTATAATCGGAGGTGTGCCTTATCTTCGGCAAGAAGCAAGTTCGTCTTTGCTTTATGATGAAACCGATGGCGAATATCAGGTTATGGAAATGACTGACCGTGCTCCGATAGCCACCCGGAAGGGTTTTTAAACAAATTCGAAAGCGCTTTGCACAGAATTGAAATATTATTGTTGGTATTTGCAATTGTTTTTAACGGGAGAAAACGTAGAGTTCGTTTTCTCCCGTTATCTTTGCCGACAGATGAAAATAATAAAACTTAGTCATAAATTTAAAACAAATCGTATTATGAAAAAACCGAAAACTATGAAGGGCGTCTTGTTTGCCTTCTTCTTTTTCTTTGTCGACATAGCGGTGGGATGGGCGCAAGGCTTTACCGTGACTGGTAAGGTAATCGACAATGAAGGTCTGGAAGTGATTGGAGGAAGCGTTACAATCAAGAATGCGAAGGGTGGCACCATTACCGACATGAGTGGTAACTATTCCATCCAAGTTAATGATGCATCAAAAGATGTATTGGTATTTTCTTACATCGGTATGAAAACGGTGGAAGTTCCAGTAAAAGGACAGAAACAAATCAATGTCACTTTGCAGCCCGACAATCAGTTGCTGGAAGAAGTTGTCGTAGTAGGGTATGCCACGATGAAACGCAAGGACCTGACCGGTTCGGTTGCTTCGGTGAAGAGTGAAGAGCTTACCAAGACACCTGTATCAGATATGGCACAGGCAATAGCCGGACGTATGGCGGGTGTGCAGGTAATACAGACCGATGGCCAGCCGGGTGCCGAGGCATCTATCCGTGTGCGTGGCGGTATCTCCATCACGCAGAGCAACGAGCCTCTTTACGTTATCGACGGATTTCCTACTGAAGACGGTATGTCGAGCCTTGACCCTGCCGACATTGAAAGCATCGATGTCTTGAAAGACGCTTCTGCCACCGCTATCTATGGTGCACGGGGTGCGAACGGTGTTGTATTGATTACGACTAAGAGTGGAAAGGACGACGGAGGGAAGGCTACCGTAACATTTGACGCATACGTGGGCGTGCGCAAACTTGCCAAGCAACTGGAACTGCTCAGTACCGAAGAGTTCGTACTTGCCGATTACGAACGTACGATAGGGTGGGCTACCGACCCTGCTGTGCAGATGCCTGCCTGGCAGAACCTTTATGGAAGTTTTCTGGAAATACACGAAAATTATGCCAACCGTGGACTGGACTGGCAAGACCTGACGATGGGCAGCACTACCGTTACGCAGAACTACCGTGTGGGTGTGAATGGTGGAAGCGACCGCATCAAGTATGGTATGGCATACAGCTACAATAAAGACGAAGGCGCGATGGTGTATAGCGGAAGCGAACGGCACAACTTGTCCTTGAATGTAGACGGAAAGGTAAATGATAAGTTGCGCGTAAATGCCCGCTTCCAGTTCGACCAGCGCAGTATCTGGGGTGCAGGTGTTGCCGGAAACGGTACGACCGAGAACGGAAGCTCGACCGATGCGCGTTTCAACAAGATGGCTCAAATCCTGCAATACCGCCCGACTATCGGTATTCAGGGAAGCGATGAGGAATTGCTGGCAGGGCGAGACCCGTTGCTGGTAGACGAGCAAGGCAACGTGGTGCAGAACCCGCTGGTCAATGCTGCCGAAGAAAAAGACGACCGCGAGATACGTACCTTGCAGGCAAACGGAGGCTTTACCTATACCTTCTTCAAAGGATTCACGTTCCGTAATACCACCGGTATGCGTTACCGTACGCAACGCCGGGAACTCTTCTATGGCGATGAGTCGATTATGGGATTGCGTAACGGCATTTACGGAAGCATCCGCAATACGGAGGACGGAAGTTTCTCTACCTCGAACGTGTTTACCTTCGACAAGCGGTTCCAGAAGAAACACCACCTCATGGTACAGGCAGGTCAGGAATACGTGCATCGCTGGGAACGTTATGTATTGACCGAAGTAGGTAACTTGCCCACCGATGAGTTCCAGTTGAACGATATGGGCTTGGGTACACCGACCAACTCGGATAGTTTCCTGAACGATGACGATAACCTTATCTCTTTCTTTGCCCGTGTCAACTACGACTTCAAGGACAAATATCTGTTCAGCGCGACAATGCGTGCCGACGGTTCTTCCAAGTTCAGCAAGGATAACAAGTGGGGCTATTTCCCTGCCGTATCGGCTGCCTGGCGTTTGGGAGAGGAAGAGTTCATCAAGAAACTGAACATCTTCTCCGACCTGAAGTTCCGCATCGGTTACGGTCTTGCCGGAAACAACCGTATCGGAAGCTACAATAGTCTGGCGTTGCTTTCTTCGCTCAATACGGCGATGGGAGGACAACTGGTGCCGGGTTATGCTTCTAACCAGATTCCGAATGAAGACCTGAAATGGGAAGCCAACAAGACTTTCAACTTAGGGCTCGACCTTGGCTTTTTGGACCAGCGCATCACGATTTCGCCCGAGTTTTACATCAACCGGAGCAGCGACCTGTTGCTGAGCGCGCAATTGCCCTATTCTTCGGGCTATACCACGATGATGGTGAATGCCGGCGAAACGAAGAACGTAGGTGTGGACCTGACCATCAATACGGTCAACATCGCGAAGAAAGACTTCAACTGGACCACTACGCTGACCTTCTCACACTATAAGAACAAGGTGCTGGAACTGACCGGCGAACAGGTGCAGCTGTATGAAGCCCAGTTCGGGTACAACCAAAGCACGCACCGCATTGCCGTGGGCGAGCCGTTGGGACAATTCTACGGCTACGTGACCGAAGGCTTGTATCAGGTAAATGATTTCATTTATGATGCCGCTACACAGACGTATACGCTGAAGGACGGCGTGGCTTCTTCCGCCAATCAGATAGGTGTGCAGCCCGGACACTGGAAGTTTAAGGATTTGGATAAGAACGGAATCATTGACGAGAACGACAAGACCGTTATCGGCAATGCCACTCCGACTTTCTACGGCGGTTTGAACAATAACTTTACCTACAAAGGTTTCGACCTGAGTATCTTCCTTACGTATAGCTATGGCAACGATGTGCTGAATGCTACTAAGTTGATAAACAGTAAGGTGGGGCGGCAAAACAACAATGCATTGGACGTCATGAACAGTTCCAACCGTTGGATGACCGTCAATGCACAAGGCGAGGTGGTGACTGACCCCGATGAGCTTACGGCGATGAATGCAGGGAAGACGGTGGCTTCGTTCCGCGACAACGAAGAGGGGGACAAGTACATTCACTCATGGGGAGTAGAGGATGCTTCGTTCCTGAAGCTGACCAACATTACATTAGGATATAGTTTCCCCAAGAAGCTGATTACGAAACTCGGACTGAGCAAGCTGCGTCTGTATGCTACGGGATATAACTTGGCGACATGGACACCGTATAGCGGATTCGATCCCGAAGTGTCGAACATGCGCAGCCCGTTGACTCCGGGTGTGGATTTCGGCGCTTATCCGCGCAGCCGTTCGTTTATCTTCGGTGTGAACGTGGCATTCTGATTTAAGTAACAACAAATATGTGTCAGTTTAGAAACACAGATTAACGCGGATTTCCGCAGAGTATAATTTTAATAATCATTTCAATTTGTGTTAATCTGCGGAAATCTGCGTTTCTTCTTTGTACACTTTAATTTCAAATCTTGACGTAAAATGAAAAAGCATATATTCTATATGGCAATGGCGGCTCTTTCGCTGGCCGTCTTTTCCTCTTGCGAGGACACACTGACAGAGACTCCCGATTCCAGCTACGATAAGGATTCGTTCTTCGAGTCGGAAGCCAACGCCGATATGGCGGTGATGGGCATTTACAGTTCCATATCCGACTATCGCCACTATGGATGGTACGAGATGGCGGGGCAGGCATCCGATGATATGTATTACACCTCCCGTACCCATTCCGACAATACGATACACGATATGGTGCACTATCGGGTCACTTCCACTAATGAATGGGTAGAATGGCTTTGGCAATTGAAATACCAGGGCATCGACCGTGCCAATATGGCGATAGACGGTATTGTGAATATGCCCGGGTATGCCGAGAGCGAGAACCTGCAGGAGCTGGATGCCGAAGCCCGTTTCTTGCGTGCTTTCCTGGCTTTCGACCTGATAAAGTATTGGGGCGATGTGCCGTTCAAGACTACTTATACGTCCAATTATGAGGACGCTTTCGGCGCACGGGTAAGTCGCGAAGAGATTTACGACCAGATTATCGAAGACTTGAACTTTGCCAAGGAACACCTGCCATGGGCAGATGCAAGCTCCAGCCCCGAACGGGCAACACAGGGAGCGGCGCGAGCCATGCTGATGCGTGTCTACCTGCAACGTGCCGGCTATAGCCTGCAAATGGACGGGCAGATGACCCGGCCGGACGATACCAAGCGTGCCGAATACTTCAATGCCGTGATTAGCGAATGGGAAGCCATTCAGGCTAACGGGTATCATGATTTTTATAGCGGAGGTTATGAACAATTGTTCCGTAATTTTTCGCAAGATGTGCTGAACTCGCAGGAAAGTATCTTCGAAATAGCTTTCTTCCACCAGCAGGGAGCACGCAATGGTGGAGCGTGGGGCATTTACAATGGTCCTTCGGTAGCTGAAGTGCAGGGAGTGCCTACTTCGGAGATGGCGAACTACATGGGACGTGCCAACGGGTTCTTTATTGTAGTGCCCGAATGGCGTGACTTCTTCGAGGAAACCGATGTGCGCCGCGATGTAAGCATCTGTACGTATCGTTTCATTTGGAATACGGACAGCATGAAACACGTGAAGCAGGAACGTAATGCCGGTTCGTGGTATCCGGGCAAATGGCGCCGCGAATGGATGCCTACCGAAACATGGAACAAGAACATGAATTACGGTGATGTGAATTATTGCGTGTTGCGCTATGCCGATGTGGTGCTGATGGCGGCGGAAGCTTACAATGAAACAGGGAATACCACCGAGGCGTGGAACTTGCTGAACCGCGTGCGTGCCCGTGCAGGGGCTACGGAATATACCGATGCCAATTATGAAGAACTGATGGCAATCCGTAAGGCGACACACGACCTGACCTTCATCGATGATGGTTCGGCACAGGGACGTTTCCGTACGGCACTCTATTGGGAACGTGGCTTCGAGCTGGCTTTCGAAGGAGAGCGCAAGTTCGATCTCATCCGCTGGGGTGTGTTGGGAGATGCACTCCGCCTGTTCGGTTCGCAAAGCTCGGTCAACCGGGGTACGAATGCCGCTTATCCGGCATACCAGAACTTCGTGGACGGCAAGAACGAATTGCTCCCCATCCCGTTGGTAGAAATACAAAGCAACCCGAATTACGAAGGAAAGAATAATCCGGGATACTGATATAAATGAAGAATGAAGAATTAAGAATGAAGAATGCCATACGGTCAACGTGATTCTTCATTCTTCATTCTTAATTCTTTATTTTAGTAGGTTTCATATAAGTTTTACTGTTCGGCGGAAGCCTTGTCTTTTTTTGATGAGGCTTCTGTTGGTTTATTACAACAACAATGTTTGAAACGCAGATTCACGCGGATTCTTTTGATTTACTTTTTTTCGATTTACGAAGTACGATTTAAAGCTCAAATAGTAGATAGTAAATTGTCAAATCGTAAATTAAATTTACTTTTTTTCGATTTACGAAGTACGATTTAAAGCTTAAATAGTAGATAGTAAATTGTCAAATCGTAAATTAAAAGAATCTGCGATAATCCGCGTTTCTTTAGAATTGCTATACCTAACCACATACATAAAAGAAATGAATACAATCAAAACCATGAAGACTTTTTGCCTGCTTTGCCTTTGTCTATGGGCAAACCTGATGCGGGCACAAGTGCTCGACCGGAGTGCTTTCGAGTTGCTGAACCTGGACTATCCCGGTCTGGAGAAAGTAAAGGCAGCTTGCGATGCGGGCGATACGCTCCGTGCCGCCGAAGAATTGTTGGCGTATTACCGCTCGCGGACGGGTGTGTCTACGCCCGACCTGGACTTGGAACATCTTTCGCTCAGCGAGCGCGAACGTGGCTGGGCGGACGATGCGCTGGAACATACTTTCTACGTGCACGATGGATACCAGCCTCCGTTCAATTACGGGAAAGACATCGACTGGCGCTATTGGCCCGTGCAGGACAATGAATTGCGCTGGCAATTGCACCGCCACAAATGGTTTACACCCATGGGAAAGGCTTACCGCCTGACGGGAGACGAGAAGTATGCCCGCGAGTGGGTGCTTCAGTATGCCGACTGGATAAAGAAGAATCCTTTGGTGGAGATACCAAAGGCACTTTATGAGTTGCAGGACGATGCCGAAGGCGAGGCGGAGAATGTGCGTTTCGCCTGGCGTCCGCTGGAGGCGAGCCACCGCTTGCAGGACCAGATTAACCAGTTCCTGCTCTTCCTGCCTTCGCCTTCGTTTACGCCGGCTTTCCTCACCCAGTTCCTAAGCAATTACCACCGCCATGCCCTGCACGTGATGCGCAACTATTCGGCAGAGGGCAACCACCTGCTTTTCGAGGCGCAACGGGTGCTCTATGCAGGGGCTTTCTTTCCCGAATTTAAGGAAGCTGCAGGATGGCGCAAGAGTGGCATCGATATCCTGAACCGTGAAATCAAGAAGCAGGTCTATCCTGACGGAGGGCAATACGAACTGGACTTGCATTACCACCCGGCGTGCATCGACATCTTCTGCAAGGCATTGCGTATGGCGGACGTGAACGGTTTCCGGTCGGAGTTCCCGCAGAGCTACACGAACACCATTGAGTCGATGATTGTGTTCTACATGAACCTCTGCTTCCCCGATTATACGAATCCTTGCTTCAGCGATGCCAAGCGGGGCAGCCGGAAAGGGGATATTGCCCGATACAAGGCTTGGGCGAAACTCTTCCCCGACAATGCCCAAATCCGGTATTTTGCCACCGAAGGAAAGGAAGGGCTTCCGCCTGCCAACCTCTCGAAAGGCTTCCTCGATTCGGGCTTCTTCGCCTTCCGGAACGGGTGGGGGAAGGATGCCACGGTGATGGTCATCAAAGCCGGACCGGCGGGAGAATGGCATAGCCAGCCCGATAACGGCACGTTCGAGCTTTGGGTGCAAGGCAAGAACTTGTTCCCCGACTCAGGTTCGTATGTGTACGAAGGCAATGAGGAAGTGACCCGCCTGCGCAACTGGTTCCGCCGCACCGCTTCGCACAATACCCTGACGCTGGACGGGAAGAACCTGGAAGACCGCGTATCGCACACGAAAAGCTGGCAACCCGAAGGCGAGGTGCAATCCTTGGTCACCGAGCACGAGAGTTATAAGGGATTGACTCACCGGCGCACGTTCTTCTTCATCGAAGGTTCGTACTTCGTGATAGTAGATGAGGCACTGGGCGATGCTACGGGCACCGTCAACCTGAACTGGCACCTGTGTGACGGAAAGGTGAATATCGACCCCGAACACCTGGCGCTTTCGTCTGCTTTCGAGGGCGATGTGCAGGTCAAGCTCCAGTGCTTCGCACCCCGCCATACCGTGCTGAAGGAGGAAGAAGGCTGGTATTCCACCGCTTACCGCCAGCGCACCGAGCGTACCTCCGTATCGCTGAACACCCCGAAGGCATCGGAACCCTTGCGCTATATCACCGTCATCTGTCCCTACCGCTTGCCCGAAGGGGAACCGAAGATAAAGGCACGCTTCGCAGGGGAGTCTCGCATTGAGGTTTCGGTAGACGGGCAGAAGCGCACGCTTGCTTATTGATAGCTCTAGTTGCTTATGCGTTACAATTGTTACAATTACAGTTAATTTGAATTGACTTCCCAATGGAAGAAACAGAGGTTATAAAATTATATAGTATATATATTATAATATTCAAGTTTCGCAAGTTCAACTTGCAGGTTTTAATCTATAAATGTCGCAAATA
>ERZ827181.1407-NODE-1407-length-26058-cov-3.382417_pt1 | contig 26058 bp, 24 predicted proteins | sample MGYA00519778_ERZ827181 | MGnify/ENA primary metagenome ERZ827181 (study PRJEB31778, sample SAMEA3449273) | human gut metagenome | biome: human gut; feature: human-associated habitat; material: faeces | place: United Kingdom | collected 2010/2012 ...
AATAATTTTCGCCATTATCGCAGCGGCAGTTTTTGGACGAGTGCGGCGGGGATCATCATCAACTATATTTCGGCATTTTTGTTTTATCCGATTTTTCTTCTCACGACGAACTATTTATTGCCGAATAGTTCTTATGCCATGACCTACGGGCAAGAGTTTATTGATTATCTCACGCAGTTTTTGTTTGCCTATTCTTTGAGCTTTTGTATTTTCAATCTTCTTCCTTTTTATCCGCTCGACGGCTTCCGCATGGTCGATGCTCTGAATAAAAAACACGGAAAAATATATTGGTTTTTGCGTCGTTACGGTTATTATATCCTGTTGGGGCTTATACTTTTGAGCTTTGTCTCTCAACGTCTCGCCTTTTACGTACCGTTTTTCGGATATCTCGACATTCTCGGTTACGTCATGCGGTTCGCCACCAATGTTTTAGGGTGGCCCATCACAAAATTTTGGAGTTTGATTTTTAGATAGAGGAGAGACAACGTGGAAAAAATTACGGTGGAATCGGTAAAAAACTTCGATTCGGAAGTGGACTACACGACGGTGCTCGACAATTTCGAAGGCCCGCTCGACCTCTTGCTGCATCTTATCAAAGAACAGGAAATCGAGGTGAAGGACATTTTCGTTTCGCAGGTCACGGAGCAGTTCCTGATGTATATGAAGGGGCTGCCGTATATCGACATGGACAAGGCCAGCGATTATCTGAATATTGCGGCGACCATTATCGATATCAAGGCGCGCAGTCTCGTGCCGCCGCCCGACGACGGCTTCGACGATTATTACGAAGAGGACGACGACCCGCAAGGCGATCTGATCCGCGCGCTGGAAGAGTATCAGATGATCAAGGAAGAAGCGGAGAAGCTCAAGGAGCGGGAGACGGTGGGATACTATTTCAAGGAACCCGACCGCGACGTCAGCAGCGTGCAGGTGAAATACAAGGACTTTACGCTGGACGGCCTTCTTTCGGCCTTTGCGAAGCTCATGCTCAAGCGCGAGGGCCTGAAGAGCGAGACGGGCGCGGCGAGAGAAATCCCGCGCGATTTATATACGGTACCTCAAAAGATTTCGTACATACGGGAAACCGTGAAAGAAAAGGAAAAGGTGCTGTTTGAGGAACTTTTCGACGAAAACGCGCCGAAATCGGAAATCGTGACGACCTTTCAGGCGCTTTTGGAGCTTTTGAAACATCAGCTTCTGATCGTAACGCAGGACGAAATATTTTCTGCCATTACCATTATGAAAAATCCGAACAGGAACGAGGAGGAAGAAATTGGAGAAATTGACGAATATAATTGAAGCGATTCTCTTCGCTTCGGGCAACGCCGTCCCCGTGGACGTGCTTCGGGAAAAGCTGTCGCTGACGAAAGCGGAAATGGATACCGCGGTGCGTCACCTCGAAAAGAGATACAACGGCGACTGCGGCATACGGCTTCTCACCTTCAATCACAAGCTTCAGTTTGCGACCAATCCCGAGTACAAAGAGGCGATCGCCTCCGTGCTCAATCCCATACGCGAAAAAGAGTTTACGCGTACGATTCTCGAATGTGCGGCGATCATCGCCTATAAACAGCCGATTACGCGCACCGAGCTGGAGGCTGTCCGCGGCATCAACAGCGATTATGCGATCACTACGCTGCAAAGCCTCGATATGATCTGTCCCTGCGGAAGGAAAGACGTGCCGGGGAAACCCATTCTTTACGCCACGACGGACAATTTCCTCAAGCGGTTTAAGCTGAAATCTCTGGCAGACCTGCCCGATTACGACGAGCTCATGCAGAAGATATCCGAAATCAATGCGGCGAACGAGGCGAGCAGCTACCTTTACGAAAAGGAAGTGTATGATCCCGATAAAGATCCCGAGCTGCATGAGGAGGACGAACCGAAGGGGAAGCATTCTTCCGAGTCGGACGGCTTCGAGCTTCCCGATTTTCTCAAGGACATCGAGGACGGCATCATCAAAATACAATGACGCAAAAGTCGGCGCTTTAATCGAAACTTTGATAAAAATTACATACTTTCACGCAATCTGCCCATATTGTAGTTATGGGCAGATTTCTTTTATTTGCCGCCGTCGGCACGCTTCTTACGGCGATATTATTATTCTTTCCGATCTTTCTGGAAGTGGATATTCATTACGATATGAATCGGAAAAAATTCGGGTTTGCCCTGTATGCGTATAAGGTGCTGAAGCTGATAGGCGGTTACGTTACCACATATCCGGGCGGGATCGCGTTGCATATCTCGCCCAAAAAGGCCATTCTTAAACCCTATTCGGGAATGGATTCGGAGAGAAAGAAATTCTCGTTTACGCGGACGTTCCGCATCGTTTCCTTTTCTTTGACGACGGAAACGGGCGCGGAATATCTCATTCCCGTTTCGCTCGCCCATACGGCCCTGAGGACCGTTTTCTTTGCGGCGGGCGGACAGAGGGGAAAAGTCGAAAACAATTTATGGCTGACGGACGGGGACGAACTTCGGGTTTCCATGAATCTCGTCGTTTTTTTCAACCTGTTTATTTTGCTTTGCGCCCTTTTGAAATTTCTGAAGGAGAAAATTAAAAGTTTATGGCAGAGAAAAACAAAAAAATCAACAACCTGATCGATTCTTCGGTCGTAACGCTCAATCAACTTGCCGACGTGGATACCGTCGTCGGAAAACCCATTATAACGGCAAGCGGATTTCAGGTGATACCTTTTTCCAAGGTGACGATGGGCTGTCTCTCGGGAGGCGGCGAATACGGGGACGTAAAAGTAGTGAAGGAAACGGACTCCATGCCTTTCGCGGGCGGCAGCGGTTCGGTTGTCAGCATGAAGCCCATGGGCTTTATCATAGACGACGGCAAGACCTGCCGCATGATCCGCATTACCGACCAGCCTATGGACAATCTGATCGAAAAGGCGAGCGAAATCGTCCAGAACATCACGGCAAAAAACTGACATGGGAAAGGAATTATATCTGTCCGAAACGGAGGTCAAGCCGCGCCGTTTCAGATTCTTATGCGGATTTTTACTTGCGGCTTATTGTGTGGCCGTCGTTCATCCCGCCGCGCCCGCTTCGGCGGAAACGGCAAAGAACGGCGTCGCGCCCGCCCGTGCGGAATGCGTCATGGAAGCGAATTCCCGCAGGATTTTATACGAGCGCAACGGGGAAGCCAGGCTTCCCATGGCGAGCACCACGAAGATACTCACGGCCGTCACGGTTTTGGAAAACTGCGAAGACGTCAAGGAAGAATTTGAAATTCCTCCCCAAGCGGCGGGGGTAGAGGGCTCCAGCGTCTATCTCAAAAGCGGGGACACGTACAGCGTGGAGGATCTGTTGTACGGTCTCATGCTCCGTTCGGGAAACGATTGCGCCGAGGCATTGGCTCTGCATACGAGCGGCAGTATCGACGCTTTTGCGCAGCGCATGAATGAAACCGCGCAAAAAGCGGGCGCGCTGGAAAGCTGCTTCAAAAACCCGCACGGTCTGCCCCTCGAAGGACATTACACCACGGCGCGGGATCTCAACCTCATCGCGTGTTACGCCATGCAGAACGACGCTTTCCGCCAAATCGTCGGCACGAGATATTATCAACCGCGCAATTGGGCAAATAAGAATAAGATGCTGAAAAACTACGAGGGCGCGGTCGGCATAAAGACGGGCTATACCAAACAGGCGGGGCGCTGTCTCGTCTCGGCCGCCGAAAAGAAGGGCATGACGCTGGTTTGTACCGTTTTGAACTGTTCCCCGATGTACGAACGTTCGCAGCAGCTTCTCGACGAAGCGTTCGCCGCCTATGAAAACGTGCGTATTCTCGGCGCAGATACGCCCGTCCGGGTGAAGGTAAAAGGAAAAACCGAAGCGGGATATACGAAAGAGGATCTTTACTATCCGTTGCTCCCCGAAGAACAGCTGCATCTCAAAATGGAGATCATTTCACGCGAGGAAATGGGCGCAATGGGAAAAAACGATGAAATTATCGGACAAATCAAAATATATCTTATAAATCGGTTGCTTTTTTCGAGAAATTTATATAAACTATAAAGGTAAAATTCAAGAAGAAGGCATACGGATGAGAATAAACAAATTTTTGGCGGAGAACGGGGTCGCGAGCAGGCGTCATGCGGACGCAATGGTCGCGGCGGGCAGAATAAAAATCAACGGGCAGACCGCTTCGCTGGGTACGGACGTCTCTGACGAGGACGAAGTCAGCATCGACGATAAACCGTTGGAGAGGGCGGAAAAAAAGCCCGAATATTATCTCATGAACAAACCGAAGGGAATCCTTTGTACGGCGGCCGACGATCGGGGGCGTAAGACGGTGGTCGATCTGCTTCCCGCGGGCGCGGGACGGGTATTTCCCGTAGGGCGGCTGGATTACGCCACCGAGGGGCTTTTGATATTGACCAACGACGGAGATTTAGCCTACCGCCTGACGCATCCGAAAAATGAAATTCCTAAAACTTACCTCGCGCGGATTGAAGGGACAATGACGGAAAAAGACCTCAACCGCATTCGGTCGGGGATCGAGCTGGACGGCGTTATGACGAAAAAGTGCAAGGCGCATATCGTCGAAACCAACAAGGCATATACGAAAGTGCACGTTACGATTACGGAGGGAAAAAACAGGCAGGTGCGGCGCATGTTTGAGGCGATCGGCCGCAATGTGGATTTTCTTAAACGGGTGAAGCTCGCCGATCTTACGTTGAGCGGACTCGACCGCGGCGAGGTGAGGACTTTGACCGAGGAAGAGGTCGCTTATCTTAAAAATTTATAACCAAACGCCCGATTTTCATGGAAGAAAATCGGGCGTTTATAATATCGATTTGCAGAATGCGTTTTAAGCCTTGTAATTTCGCGTCAGACCGACGACTTTCCCCAGGATAGATACTTCCCCGGGCTCGAATATCATGTCGTCCAGAGCCTCGTTTTCGGGGTGTAATACGATTTTACCGTTGCGGCGGTACAATCTTTTCACCGTGGCGGAATCTTCGACGAGAGCCACGACGATTTCGCCGTCGTCGGCGGATTGCTGACGGCGCACGACGATTTTATCTCCGTTAAAAATTCCCGCGTCGATCATGGAGGTTCCCTGGACGCGGAGCATAAACAGATCCTCGCCCGTGAATTCGCCCGCGGGGAAGGTATAATAGTCCTCATAATTTTCGTAGGCAAAAATCGGCTGTCCCGCCGTGACCGTACCGATGAGGGGGATAGTGACCGTCGAGCTTCTGCCGATGCTGACCGACCGTTTCTTGTTGTCCGTCTTATTCAGATAGCCTCTGTCCTGCAGCTTTTCGATATAGCTGTGCACGGTGGCAGTGGATTTTATGCCGCATTCCTTGCCGATTTCGCGCACGGAAGGCGTATAGCCGTTTTCCTCCGAAAAACGCCTGATATAATCCATTACCTTGATTAATTTATTTTCGTCGATCATGAGGGTTTTCCTCCTTTCGGGTTTCCTTGTATTCAATTATATCACACTTTTTTGGAAAATGCAAACAAATGTTTATAGAAAATTCTTGATTTTTGGAAAAATTATGCTATAATAATGGGGAGAAGTTTAAGCGGAGGTAAAAATGAACAAAACGAGTCATAGACAAAAGTGTGTTTTATACGAAAGGGACTGCATCGGTTGTATGGAATGTGAAACGTGCGACCTCGACCCGGGCAAGGTGTGCGACAACTGCGGCAAATGTCTGGAGTTCAAAGACGTCGCGTCTATCAAAATCGACAAGATCTATACCAATCCCGAAGAGTATGACGGAAAATAGCGATGGGAAGCGGGCCTCCGAAAATGGAAGGCCCGCTTATCTTTAGTATTCGTTTCTGCCCGTGATGTACGGGGTAAATTTATCGGCATACATGGAGGGAATGACTGCCCGTATTTTTTGTCCGTCGTCTGTGAATTCGATATTTTTTTCCGTAAGGAGAGGTTTTACTTTTCCGTATTCGCCGAGCGCGGAATAGGGCACGAACAAATTGCAAAAGAGAAAATCCTCCGAAAAACGTTTGAGAATCTCCCGTTTCAGAGCGTCGATCCCCAGATTTTCTTTGGCTGAAATTGCAACGCTGCCGTACGGAAACGCCGAGGTATCCATTCCTTCGCTCTTGTTCATGACGACGAGATAGGGCGAGGCAAAATCCATTTCGCGCAAGGTGTCCAGCGTAGTTTTCAGCTGCATGTCGTATTCGCCCGTCGAGTCGCAGACGATCAGGGCCAGATCGCAGTTTAAGGCGCTTTCCAGCGTGGATTTGAACGCCTCGATGAGATTGTGCGGAAGATCCTGCAAAAAACCGACTGTATCGACGAGCAGGAACTCCGCGTCGTTTACCGAAAAGCTCCGCGCCGTCGGGTCAAGCGTGGCAAACAATTCGTTCTTTACATAGACGTCCGAACCCGTAAGCAAATTCATCAATGTGGATTTTCCCGTATTTGTATATCCGACCAGCGCGATGGTTTTCACCGCGTCCTTTTTTCGTCTGACCGTTTGAAGCGAACGCCGTTTTTCCGTTTCCTTGAGCCGTTGTTCGAGATATTTCAGACGGCCGCGAATATAGCGCCTGTCGGTTTCCAGCTGCGTTTCTCCAGGCCCGCGCGTGCCTACGCCTCCGCCCAGACGCGAAAGCGCCTCGCCTTTGCCTTTCAGACGCGGATAAATATATTTGAGCTGGGCCAGCTCGACCTGTAATTTTCCTTCGCTGCTCTGAGCGTTTTTCGCAAAGATATCCAGAATGAGCGTAGTGCGGTCGATCACCTTGCGATTGTCCAAAGCGGCGGAAATATTCAGCGTTTGAGAAGGGGAGAGCTCGCCGTTGAACAGCACCGTAATCTCGTCGAGGCCATAGAGGCGTTCTTTAAGCTCGCGCAGTTTACCTTCGCCGATGAAGGTGGCGGGATTGATTTCGCGCACGTTTTGATAAATGGTGCCCGCATAGGCGGCGCCTGCGCTTTCGATGAGGGAAACGGCCTCCTCCTGCAGTACGCGGTATTTTTCCGCATTGTCTTCGGTGATAGGCTGTATGATATAAATTTTTTCCATAGAATTTCCTTAATTTTTGTCGCCCGGGGGAGTGTCGTCGGGCTCTTGCCGAAGTTTTACGGCGTCCGCCACCTTTTTGCGGTTGTCCTCGCTGATCGCCGCATAGTGTTTTTTCGTCGTATTGACGTCTTTATGGCCGAGAACGTCCGCGACGATATAAATATCGCCCGTTTCGTTATAAAGCCGTGTACCGTAAGTGCTTCTGAGCTTATGCGGCGTAATTTTTTTCAGGGGCGTCACGATACTGCTGTATTTTTTTACGAGAATCTCTACCGAACGGACATTGATTCTTTTATATTGCATAGACAGAAAGAAAGCGTTTTCCTGCAAGGGGACCTTTTCGTCGTTGGATTTTTCGGCGATATATTCCTCGAGTGCATATTTGACTTCGTCCGAAAAATACAAAATAGCGTTGTTTCCGCCTTTTCTTGTAACGATAAACGAATTATTGGAAAAATCGAAGCTATCGTTATCGAGGCCAACCAGCTCGCTGATACGAATTCCCGTTCCTAAAAATAGGGTAAGAATCGCGGTATCTCGGACGCGCGTCTTTTCGTGATAGCCTGAAGCGTGGCGGGAGAGGCCGCTTCCCGATTCCGCGATATCGATCAGCCGGGAAACTTCTTCCTCTTCGAGACGGATGATTTCCTTTTCGTGAAGCTTGGGCGTCTGAACCTTTGCGGAATTGTCCACGTCGATCAGTCCTTTATTGAAAAAGTACTTAAACATAGCGCGCACGGCGGATAGCTTTCGGGCCTTGGCGCGTTCGTCACAGGTAAGATTTTTCTCATTAAAGCGATAGTGGGAAAGATAACTCAAGAAAAATTCGATATCGTTGTTTGTCACGCCTTCCAGATCTTCCAGCGTCAAATCAAGGGGATCTTTTCTTTTGTATCTTTTTTTACAGAGAAAGTCAAAAAAGATACGAAGATCGTAAGCATATTTCAAACGGGTCTGACAGCTTGTCCGCGCTTCGATACCCATAAAATAATCCTCGCAGAAAGGGGGAAGGCATTCTATCAGTTCGTTTATTTTATCGATATCCTGAATATTACGTTTGATATAGTAATTTTCTTTCTTCATAATAAATATTGTACCGCGAAATATCTATCCTGTCAATAAAAAGTATGGATTTTCCGAAAAGTTTTATGTTATATTACAATAGACGTGTTAAATGAAGCGGAAAACAGTCCACTTCACTTGATACGTTATTTTTATGGTGGCGACCGATACGCAAAGGAGTAAAACAAAATGGCAAAAGAAAATGTGAACGTGGCAGACGAATTGAAAGACGAAAGACAGAAATCGATTTTAACTCAGTCGGCAAAAGAAGCAGAAGCAGTGCAGGCGATTGCGGAAACGGACATAGACGAAGAAGCAACCACAGCAACCGAACCGAACGAACCACAATTACCGAAAATTTATGTAAAGCGCAAGCGTTACACCAACAAGACGGACGGTAAACAGTATTGGGAATACGTTACCTCTGCGATGATGCGCGGAAGTGTTTCCGAAGTGCATTTTAAGGCGAGCGACGTAGGCGGTTACGAAGCGTTGGAAAAACTTTTCGGCGACGATAATAAAGCCCTCGAATTAAGAGTCCGCGAAGAACGTCAGTATGACGAAAAGACGGGTTGGCGTAAGTATTACGTTTACGAAGTCGTATTCGTCGATGAAATCGGTTTCGAATGGCGTTACCCGTTAAAGACGGCACGCACAAGCGATAAAGCCGTAATGGAAAATTACATACGACTTTTGAAGTTCGAAGCGGAACAGTCGAAAGCAAAGGCATAAAAGGAATTATAGGCTGTTCTGTTCGGTCGAAACTCGGTCGGATAAGAACAGCCTTTGTTTTAAGAAAGGTAGCATATGATAGATTTTAAAGAAAAACGATTTGATTATAAATCAATCTGTAAAGAAGATGAAGAAATGTTAGAACTTCGTTCTGCGGATATTCTGAAAGACCTTGAAAACGAAAAAACGAATTTCTTTTACCTTGGCGTGCATTTAATCGACTTATATAATTCGGGCGCGTATCGCGTATATGCAAAAGGGATAACGTGCGAACAAATGCGAATCGATTATAACCTGCCTATCGGTGCGGGAAATCTGTGTTCCGAATATTTCTTCGCTTACTGTGAAAACAAATTCGCGTTGGAAAAATCGCAGATTAGTCGACTGATGAATATCGCCGACGAGTTCGGGAACAAAGCGCGCGGGTTTAAAGCACAATGGAAAGACTTTAAATATTCGCAATTATGCGAGTTACTTCCATTGACCGAAGAACAGCGCAAAGCGGTAAAACCCGAATGGTCGATAAAGAAAATCCGCGAATACAAGAAAACGCTTGTTGCGACGTCGCAACAGGGAGAAATCGAAACGCCGAAAGCGGAAACCCCGCCGAACACGTCAAAGTATGCGCGTTTCGATAAATGGAACAAGCGCGAACTTTGCGACAAAATTTTTGAGTTGGAAAGCGAACGCGACGACCTTTTGAAAGAAATACAGACCTTGAAGAGCGAACAAAACGAAGAATCCCCTTTTTCGGGCGGTTTGTTTGCCAAAAGGAATTTATCGCGCGGGTTGGAAAGTTTAAGCGGAGGTAGTGTATGAAAGGTTTTATCGAAGTAACGGACTACGACGGCGGAATGAAAGTATTACTGCCCGTTTCAAAGATAACGGCGATTGTCTGCGATGACGACGGAAGCGTTTTCGTAGAATTAGGACTGAATAACAAAGGCGATTCGTCGGGCTTGCTTGTAACGGAAAGTTACGACGAAATCAAAGAAAAAATCAAACAAACGGAGTGTAGCGCAAATGGCAACTTTAATACAAGGTAAAGACGGTAAAAAAGTCGTTTTATTGAATCCGTCGGAGCGTGCGAAGAGATTTTCGCGCGAGTTGGCGAACGGAAGAAAAGAGAACGGCGAAAAACTTACAGCGGCGGAAGCGGGTTTCCGTATGGGCGTATTGAACGAACGCAAAACGCAAGCGAAAATCTATTGCCGCGAAAACGGAATCAAAAGTAAAGCGAAAAAACAGAAAAGGAGATAAACAAAATGAGTAACAATCAGCAAAAGTACAAGAAAAGCAAGGTGTTGAACGGGATTCTCGGCGGAATTCTCGCTTTGGTAATCGCAGGCGGAGTCGCGGCAGTCGGAGTATTTTCGAACGGGTTCAAGGATTGGAACAAGTTCAAAAAAGACGATATAAAACAGGAACAGCCTATGCCCCCGTCCGAAGATAGCGGCGGCTCGGATATTACGGCAGAAGCAAGCAACGGAATCCGTTTAATGAGTATGAAACTCGCACCCATGCAATATGCGGCATATGGTGTAGCGGCAAATGCAGAATCTGCATACACGGTAACGGCGACGGTATATCCCGAAGACGCGGCAAATAAATTGCTCGATTGGACGGTATCGTTCAAAAACGCTTCTTCCACTTGGGCAAGCGGAAAGAAAGTAACCGATTACGTAACCGTTACTCCCTCTTCTGACGGGGCATTGACCGCAGTCGTTCAGAATATAGCGGCATTCGGCGAACAGGTCGTTGTCAAGGTAACTTCGCGCGATAATACTTCCGCTTATGCTACTTTGAACGTTGAATATTTACAGCGCACGACGGGTTATACCCTTTCTCTTGACGGCAAAACTTACGCCACCACGGGAACGAAAGCAAACGCGGCTAAACCGACCTTTGCGGCAAGTCAGAGCGCGGCGGCAAAAGTTACCGTCAATAAATCTTCTGTTTACACCCGTGCAAATACGGATAAAGCGGAATATTTTACGATTAAACCCACCGCGGCATTTAAAACCGCTATTACAAACGCGGGATTGTCGGCTACCGCTTTGAAAGAATATTCGGGCAACGCAAGCGCAACGCTTTCGGGCTGGTTCGACAGCACTTGGGGCACGGCATTATATGCCAACAATACGCAGAGAGACAAATTAATTTCTGCAATTAAAGGTTTCAGCGGTAACGCATACGAAATTGTAATTTACACCGCGAACGGCGGGGAACAACTTGCAACTTTCGGAATCACGCTTGATTCGTCTGTTATCGAAGGACAGAAAGGCGTTGAATCTGTTACCACGGATAAGACAGAACTTGTGTTCTGATAAGGAGTTCTAAAAATGACAGATAAGAAAAAGTTTATATTTTCAAATCTGCTGTCCTTGGTTCTCGGCATCGTAATCGGTGCCGGGGGCTTCGGGATAGTAAACAACGTTAATAAACAAGTGAAAGTTCCCGAACAAGCAGTTATCTTGCCCGACAATGGCGGCGCGGTAATCGGCGAAAGTCAAGGCAACGGAATACGAGTTTTAAGCAATAAAATCGCCGTAGAAGATTACGATTTGTACGGAGTAAGCACGCAGGCAGAAAGCGCATATAACCTTACTGCTACCGTTTATCCCGAAAATGCAACGAATAGCGTGGTGAATTGGTCAGTCGCATTTAAAAACGCTTCTTCGTCTTGGGCAAACGGTAAAACGGTCGGCGATTATGTCGAACTTAGCGCGACTACGGGTTCAACCGTTACGGTTACGAATAAAAAAGCATTCGGCGAACAAATCATAATTACCGCGACTTCTGACGATAACGCGCAAGCGAAAGCGACTTGCACGGTTGATTATATCAAACGCCTTACCGCGGTAAAAATGGCATTGTCCGACGGGACGGAATTAAAAACCGAAAGTGAAATTACAGCAAGTTATTCTCCTACCGATTCATCGACGTTTGCTCCGTCGGTCGTTTTCGACTTTGAATCTTCGGATAAATTAACTTTTGTTCCAACGTTTACACAAAGCGACGGAACGATTGACGGCGGTTACTCTATTTTGTCCGCTGTTATGAATATTCGACCTGTTTTTCTTACAAATAAAGCAGTTGCAGGAATTCTTCCCATTGATGATTTTCACGTTAAATATTATTCGTCTGCGGGAACTACTTCTTTGACGGATACTCATTCGTTGGACGTGAAAGACGGCGTTGCTTTCAATCGCGCGACATTTGAGAATTTCTTCGGCGATTTATCTACCAACGAAGAAAACGTAAAATATTTTAATCAATTTTTCTCTTTCAAACCGTCGCAAACATATATGCAAATAAAAAACGCGTTCTGTCATCTTGGCGAAGGCTTCTTCTATTTCGATATAACGATTACAAGCAGTCGTTCCGCTTCTGACGGCAAAGCGATTTCTTATAATTATCAATATCCCGTAATGGTAGACGGTTCGAGTATTGAGGTCAGCGTTGAATCCGTCAATATGGATAAAAGCGGTTTATTGTATTAAGGCGGTGAACTATGAGTAAATACAAAACGAACGGTTCTATCAACCGAATGTCTCGTGCGATTACTTATATCGTGGTCGTTTTGCTGTTGCTCGGCATTGTCGGTGTATGTGTCAATCTTATAACCCGCCCAAACGGGATTTATCTTCGTTTCGGCGATACGGTGGTAACGGATAAAACAGGCGGAATAACAGTTCCGTATGATGAAACGATTACGCTGAAAATAGAAAATTCCGAAGATTGGGGCGCGTATTCCGTAACCGATTGCACGGTGAAAATCGTGCCGAACGTTGACGATTCACACGATTTCGATTTTACCGTAGACGGAAACACTAAACCGTCCGCGTTCTCGGTCGAAAAAGATTTAACGGCGGCGTTTGTCGAAAATTACGACGGGAAAGGTTTGAATATATCAGCCGACGGAGAATTTGCGTTTAAATATTCAGGAAAGACGATTGCGGAAATTTTGTCGGCGGTTTATGGCGGAAAAACGGTTACCGTCGATAATTACGAACTTTCTAAATACCCGTATATCGCTATAAAAATCGTTTCGCCCGACGGCAAACAAACGTTAACCATTCCCGTGCTTTTGTATATTGCGGTTGACGGCGTAACGCTTAACCCGAACGAGGTAATTTTCTGATGAAAAAGACAATCAATAAAATTTTGCGATTTATCGCCACAATAGTTTTATGTGTAATATCGGCGATCGGCGGACAAGTAAAATTGTCCGCTCTTCCCGTATTTGCGGCAACAAAAAACACTGTAAAGTTTGACGAAACTTATGTAATGGACGACCTGAACGGCGCAACGATAAACGGTAAAACTTTTAATATCGAAGATTATTCGTTCGACGAAAAACGTAATACGGGTATCGTTCTGTTTACGGAATACTGTTATAGTTTTTACGCGAACAAACAAGAAAACTTCGGTTTGTATGTGTACGTGTGGAATCCGAAAGGTTTAATCTTCGATACCGATTCGCCGTTAAATAAGTTGCAATTTTCTTTCGGCGACAGAGCGCATTATAATAAGTATTCGTTACTCTTTTTAAGTAAGTGCGAAGAAGTAAATTACGAGGGCTTGTTTTACAAGTTCAAAGTCGATTTAACCGAAAGCGAACGTTCGGCAATTCTGAATACCGTTGACAGCGCGAAAAGATTTTATCACGTAAGCGGAATTGAACTGAAAGAAGCAAATAAAACTAACGCGACAGAAACTGCCATAAACCTTGAATATACATTTTCGGGCTATGCGGAAGGCTACGGCGCGGGCAATAATTCCGAAAATACGCTTGTTTGCAATACGGAACAAGGCGAGGTTTTATCCCTTGACGTACATAGTACGTATTATCGCCCGAACGGCGCAAGCGGCGGAGATATTCATACGCAAGATACGTTACATTCGGTTTATTTTTCCGTCCCCAACGCTTTAATTGACGAGTACGGAAAGATGACCGCCGTTCACGCAACGTGGCTGAACGCTCTTACTAAGCCTATGTATGTTACAGGAAACAAAACCGTGTACGACGCGTTATATCCGTTCATCGGTAAAGAACTTGCACACAATGTAAAGTATGACGTGGATTATTGGTACGACGACGATATGCGATATTCCTTTGTCGCGAATTTTTGGACAGACGGACCTGTCGGACATTTGTCAACGCATAGTTATACGGGTGATTATTTCTATAATTGGGGCGCGTTCGGCGCTATATTGTCGAGCACGTATGCGACAAATCAACTTAAACAGTTAGACTATATATTTTACGACAAAAACGGAAACGCCGACGATTACACTTTGCCCGCAGAAACGTTGCTGAATTGGCTTGTAACTTATACGCAGGAACACGGCGGCGAACTTATAAACGGTAAATACAGTAAGGCGTTGTTTTCTTCCGTTGACGACGAATTTACAGATATAAATATTCGCGCCGACAGAACTTTTTCTCTTACAAGCGAAAAGATAAGTCGTTCTTGGTGGGATAAACTTTGGAATAAAAACGGAACGGTTGAAAGTACTACTACATACGACAATATCGAAGCGATAAAAGCCGTTACGGAAAGCGATATGACGGGAACAGAAACCGAAATTTGCGACAAACTGTATATTTCCTACGGAGATTACAACGAATTAAAAGATTTTTACGAAAAAGCGCAGACGAATAACGAAACGGTATACTTGTTCCGTTATTATGTATCGAAATATTATTCGGCTGAATGTACGGAATTTGAAATGTCTGACCGCGGGACAGTACAAACTGCATACGGAACAGCAAAAGAACTTGATACAAACGCATATCTTGCGCAAATGTGGTTGCAACTTGATTTCGATATTATCGACGTAACTTTTACGAACGGCGGCGTTGATACCGTTATTCCCGTTGTTTCTTCCCCGCAGGATATTGCTTCGGACGGAACTTCGCCTATCGAAACGACAGATGATTTCGATTTGAAAAAGATATTACAAATCATTTTCGGAGCGTTGCTTCTGATATTATTACTTGTAATTCTAATGCCGATTTTGCCGACGATTATAAGCGCAATAATCAAAATCATATTGCTTCCGTTCAGATTGATTGCGGCGATATTCAAAGCAATATTTCATAAAAAGGAGTGATACACGGTGCGCAGAAGAATTTTAAGAACACGCGCTGTAAAACGGCGCAGAAAATAAACTTTTTCTCTTAAATGGGAAAATTCCGCGTATGCGGTTCTGCTCCCTGCAAGGGTTATAAAAGAAAAAGACTGTCGGACGGATCGAGTGTAAACTCTACCGTTCGGCAGTCCGAATTATAGGTGTAATTATGTTTGACAAAAAGAAAAAATCGGGTAAACCGAAAATAAATAATAAACGCACAAAGGGCGGAAAAGTTCCGCAAGGCAGAACTTTATCTACATACGACCATTATTTAGGAAAAGGCGGAAAAACAGGTTCTAAAAAAGAACGTCCTGTTGTCGTAATCGAAACAAATGATTATAACGATTTGGCGGTTGTTCCGTTATCTTCGCGTGAAGGTAAAAATCGAACGAGATTAAAGAACTACCAACAAGGACAATCGTATTTTAAACATTACGTCGAAATTCAGGACGATGAGGGCAAACCTATCCGTGTAAACAAAAAATTCAGGGAAAATCACTCGAATATGGACGTATCTAACGATGACGTTGAGAAGATTAAGGACAAAGTTTATAATCATTGTAAAGCAAGTTCGGCAAATCGGGAAAAAATCAAAAAATTCCGTAAAAAATAAAAAGTCCCCGAAACTCGCCGTTCGGGGCACTGTCGCAAAGACTTGCAACGGGCTTAAACAAATTAAATTTGTTTAACTACGATAAAGTATATAGCATTTTATAGAAAAAGTCAAGCAAAAATGCGAGAACAGAAAAAAATAAAATAGAAGAAGATTTAAGACATAGGAAATAAGGAAATGCAAACGTTTAAAAGGATACTGAAAATATTGCTCGGCATAATAATTATTTTAATCATTGGCTACTTTATATACACGGGGATAAGAATATGAAAGCGGAAAGAAAAATCGATTATCGGCACATTATCTGTATTTTAATCACGCTCGGATTCGTTGTGCTTGGTATCTTCCGCTTTTTCGGCTGTATCGGCAGAATAATTGAAAGCGTAAGAGATTGTGGGCTTTCGGTAGCGTATTATTTTTGCGAAATCTTCGAGATTCCGCACCGCATAACGCTGACGGTAAACGAATTGCCGAAAATACCGTTTTTTGATTTCCCGTCGCAAACGCCCGACGTTCCCACTGTTCCCACCGTTCCGTCCGTTCCTATTCCAGATAATTGGGAAAAATTTAAAATTAACTGGTCGGCGTATTGGCGGCTTTGGGCAACGAAAGAGAATTTTTTCGGGTATCTTTCCGCCGTGGGAAACGTGCTGTATGTTTTAAGCAAAGCAATCGTTATCATTGTTCCGTTTTTGCTTGTCGCGTGGCTGTTGCTTCGCCGTATGCTGAAAACGCAAAACAACGACTATGACAAGGACAGCAAGCCGCTTACGATATTCAAGCGCATTACGGCGCATACATATATTTCGCTAAAAACTTGGCTTATCGGCTTTTTTGCGTTTGTAAAGGAACACAAGAATTACTATGTAACGTGGCTTTGCCTGTGGGCGTTGTATTTTAACGCGTTTGCGATTCTTATCGAATTTATCGCGTATTACCTGTATTTTGTGGTATCGTTCGATTTCCTTAATCTTTACAGGCAAGTATATAAACTGTTTATCGACTTATCGGCGGCGTTTACGTTTATTCCGCTGTGGGCGTGGGTTGTGGTCGGTCTTATCGTGTTGGACAAGTTTCGGAAGAATATCGCTTACGGAGTGCTGAACCACTTCGAGCGAAGAAACCGCGGGTTTATCAATGCCCGCCCTATCGTGTATATGGTATGCGGAACAATGGGCAAAAAGAAAACGACGGCTATTACGGATATGGCGCTTTCGCAGGAAGCAATGCTACGGGATAAAGCGTTTGAAAAGATTTTGGAAAACGATTTGAAATTTCCGAATTTCCCTTGGATAAACCTTGAAAACGAATTAAAGCGGGCAATGGAATATCACGAAGTTTACAATCTTGCGACGGCGCGGAAATTTATTGCAAAGAAACGGGAACGCTTCTTCAAGTCTGCGACGGAAGAAAAGATTTTCGGCTATGATTATTCCCGTTACGATACGTTTTACAACGATAATCTGAAAGTAACGGATATATGGGAAACGATAGAAACGTATTCGCTGTTATACTTCATTTACGTGATACAATCGTCGCTACTTATCAGCAATTACAGCATACGCGTAGACGGCGTGCTTTCAGACTTGGGCAATTTTCCGCTCTGGAACGCGGATTTTTTCAAATCAGACAGCCGACTTATAGACAGTTACAGCCGCCACGCACACATTATCGACTTCGATTCTTTGCGTTTGGGGCGCAAAGTGGTAGAAAAGAACCGCAAAGCAAATTCTTTCGATTTCGGCGTGGTGATAATTACCGAAGTCGGCAAAGAACGCGGAAACAGCATAGAACTATCCGAAAAGAAGAAAAAAGACGAAGCGACGAATCAGAAGAACGACCTTTTCAACAGTTGGCTGAAAATGGTGCGCCATTCCGCTACGGTGGATAACTTTCCGTTCGTGCGGGTGATAACGGACGAACAACGCCCCGAAAGTTGGGGAGCGGACGCGCGGGATTTGTGCGAAATCGTGCATATCAGAGAAAGCGGCGAAACACGGCTTGCAATGCCTTTTTTCTCGCTTGCCGAACTGCTTTACGGGTGGCTTTATAATAAGTTTTCGGGGCTGTATTACGAATATCGTTTTAACCGCGGCGATAATACGCTTGCTATGTATCTTCTGAAAGGACTGACGGCGAAAATGCGCGATTATTACACGGGAATTTATAATCGTTTCGGTTATTGCGTTCTTTCGGTGCAGGTGGAAAGCGGCACGCAGGACGGAACGATACAAGACGGCAAATATTATTTAATGTCGAAAAAGATTTACAGCAAGCGATTTTCAACGGACTGTTTTTCGGACTTCTTTACGGTAAAAGCGTTGCGTTCGCCCGTCGGTATCAACGATTTGAACGAATACGCCACGGAAAAAGCCACGTTCGGGGAACTTGCAATGCAGAACTCTTATTTCGTAAACGACCTGTTAAACGGGTTGAAAAACGATGAAAAAAAGGAAGATAAAAATGCGGACATTTGAAGAAAAAGTAAATTATAACAAGAAACGTTATAAGACGGACAATTTTTCGGCGGGGTATGTAATCGGCGTGCAAATGTATCACGATTACCCGAAGTATGACGAAAAAGGCAAAGCGGAAGCGCGGAAAACAATCGGCGATTTCAACGACCTTGCGAAAGGCAAAAACGGCGACAGGCTGGCGAAAGGCATAATGTGCGGCATACGCGACAGTGCGAACGAGAGAAAACACAAGAAATAACTTCCCTTTATCAGCCCTACTCCGCGTAGCGGTTATGCTCCCCGCAGGGGTTATAAAAAAACATCGAGGTGCAGACAAATGCAGAACGTTTATCAGATAGATTTATTCAACAGAACAAAGAATCCGTTTACGAGCGAATATAAGATATACCATGACGGCAGTCATTATATCGCCCGCGAATCGGTAAAAGGACTTAAAAGAAGAGCAAGAAAACGCGAACGTTCGGAACTTGTAACATTGTTCGATTTTCTCTTTGACGAAGCGATAAAAAGCGATATTGCAACCGACGAAGAAAAGAAGCAGTATATCGAAGATAAATTTATCAACGATTACTGTATCGAACTGCCCGATATCAAAGACTTCATCGAAGAGAATTTCGCTCGTAAAATGCGCAATATCTGGCAACGCGAAAAACGATTCCGTCGCAAAGCGTATCTTAACCGTTGGAATTATTTCGTAACGTTTACGTATGACGGAAAGAAGCACACGGAAGAAACGTTTATCAAACGATTGAGAAAATGCCTTGCGAATCTGCACACGCGCCGCGGGTGGCGTTATATCGGCGTAACCGAACGCGGCGAAGAAAACGGAAGATTTCACTATCATTTTTTAATGTATATTCCCGACGGGCAAATGGTCGGGAAATTGTATAAAAAGCGCGATTACAGCAAGAAGCGCGGAACGGTACAAGAAACTATATGCAACGAATTTTTTGAAAGGAAATTCGGAAGAAACGACTTCGAGGAACTAATAATGAACGTAAACGGCGGCAATGCAGTAGAATATTGCTTAAAATATATGCGCAAAACGAATTCGCGCGGAATTTACAGTCGCGGAACGCCTGCGGAACTTACCAAAGAATTGGATAAGACGTATGCGTTTGCGGCGGAAATCGTAAACGATAAGATACGGGATTTCGATAACTATGCCCAAAGATGGGTATTGTTCGACGGCGTAATCGATTACGACAGAGATATAAAACCTCTGACGTTGCCGAAATTACGGCTCGTGTCATAAATATAATACGCGGGAAAGATGAATAAATCTACGTTTTGCGCCGAGGAAAGCACACGGCGCTATTTTGCGTTGCCGAAAACGAAATAATTACGATAAAATCACCGTAAAAACCCGTTTTTCGTTAAAAAAAATAAATAAAAGGCGCGGTTTCCAAAGCGATTTAGCGGGAAACGCGCCTTTTATTTTGCCGAAAGTCGGTCAGTTTCGGCAGGGAAATTGCGCGCCCCTCGTCCGCGGCGCGCCAGCGCCGCGCTCGTATAGACGAGGGGGCGCGCAATACTCTTTTGTTGTTCTTCTATGGCAAAAATGTTAGATAAAAACAGTAAAAAATAATATAATTGAAAGAACCCGAAAAGGTGTTGCGACGTCGCAATTACGGCGTTTTTCTCTTATAAGAATCGTTCCCGACAGGGTTTTGCACCCTGCAAGGGTTATTTATGAAAGGACAGAACTATATGAAAACAGAATTGAATTTAAGACGGTGGAACAACCCGTATTCTCCGAAAGAAAAATTGAAAGCATTGAATCTTTTGAAGCGTTCCGACGTGGAATTCGTCGCGCACCGTTACCATTGCACCGTTCAGACGATTTACAGGTGGCGAAGAATTTACAACGGGACGATAGAAAGTCTTGAAAATAAGTCGCACCGTCCGCTTACCGAGCACCCGAAAGCACAGACCGACGAAGAGAAAAAGCATATAGCGGACTTAATCAAACGTAACCCGAATATAGGGTTAAACGAATTATATGGTAAACTTCGTCTGAATTACGCATACAGCCGTAATCCGGTTACGCTTTACAGGTATCTGAAACGAAACGGCTTTTACGATACGAAAAAAACTTATACGCCGTATAAACCGAAACCGTACGATACGCCCGAACAAATCGGAGTGAAAATGCAAATGGACGTTAAGTATGTGCCGAAAGAATGTATCGCTGATTCGATTATCGATGACGAACGATTCTATCAGTACGGGATAATCGACGAAGCCACGCGCGAAAGGTTTATTTATCCTTACCGTGAGCAGAACGCCGACAGCACGGTTGACTTCGTTAAACGGGCGATCGCGTTCTTCGGCTATACCCCGCAAATCATTCAGACGGACAACGGCTCGGAATTTACCTTTACGCAGAAAGTGAAAAACGACAGGAAACATTCTTTCGATATATTCTGCGAACAGCACGGAATCGAACATAAACTTATAAAGCCGAGAACTCCGCGACATAACGGTAAAATAGAACGCTCGCACAGGTGCGATAACGAACGGTTTTATAAATATCTGCGATTTCACAGTTTCGACGATTTGAAAACGCAAATGAAAGCGTATCTGAAACGGTCGAATAATATTCCGATAAGCACGTTATGCAGTAGGGATAAAACGAAAAAGTGGCTTACCCCGAACGAAAAGCGAAAAGAACTGCTTCTGCTTGATTGGGGTGTGATAGAATAATCGTTTTAAATTACATAATTTAAGCCGACCTTTACAGTCGGCTATTTTGGCGTTCACGAATGTAAATTTTTGCGTGTGTTCTACCTATTCAGCACCTTAAAACAAGGCTCTGAACGGTTGACACGCCGTTTTTTTTGCTTTTTCTGAAAAAATTTTTAAAAAACCACTAAAATATCATTGACAATTTTTCAAAGTATGGATTTTCCGAAAAGTTTTATAAGCAAAAGAAAAAAATTTCCTCCGACGAAAAGGAATAATTTAAGAGAAAAATTCAACGCCGCACCTTTTTTATCGAAGGAGAGGAGATTTATAACTATTCGTAAAACGCGAGTTTTACGAATAGTTACGGTTAAAAACAGACAAACAAAGGAAAAAAGCTTAAATTTCTGCTTTTGAGAATATTCCGAAAGAATCAGGCTTTATTTCAAATACGTTTTCAAAAGCGATATTTTGAAGCTGCTCAAGATAATTCCCCGAAAAATTTATAAAATAGCCTTCGGACGAGTTGTTGACATAAATATAGATTTCTGTATTCGAATTAAATCTTCGAAAAATAAAACAGCCGTTTCTTTGATAAATTTCCTCGTATTCGCCCGAGCAAAAAATTTCTCTAAATCGGGTTCGGATTTTACCGAGCGTTTGATAATAGGAAATCAGCTCGCCGTTCAGGTGTTCCCAATCAAAACATCCGCGGCAGAACGGATCGATGTAACCCTCTGCCGCATTTTCGTCGCCGTAATAAACACAAGGAACGCCGGGCAAAGTATATTGAAGCAACGCTGCCATTTTTACTTTTTCTATCGCAAGCTTCCTTTCTTTTTCGGTGAGACGCATTTGCACAGAAGCCATTTCATCTTTTGTATAGCACGACTTTCCGCCTAATACCGTAAGAATACGCGCCGTATCGTGCGTACCCAGAATATTCATTAAAGCATCCAACGTCTGCTTGGGATAATTGTCGCACAGCATACGCATGGTATCGACGAGATTTTCTGCGTTACCCGTAACGATAAAATGAATGATTGCATCCTTGAGCGGATAGTTCATCACACTATCCAGTTCGCCGCCCTGAAGATATTCTCGTCGCTTAGAATAAGCGATTTTATTTGAAGCGTCTTCCCATACTTCGCCGATAATGACTGCTTCGGGATTTGCCGTTTTAACTGTCGTTCGCAGCTTTTTTAAGAAAAAATCGGGCAACTCGTCCGCCACGTCCAGCCTGTATCCGCCGATCCCGTAGGAAAGCCAATGCTTCAAGACGCCGTTTTCTCCCAGAATAAACTCCTGATAGCTTTCCGATTCTTCATTTACTTCGGGCAGAATATCAATGCCCCACCAGCTGTTGTATTTATCGGGATATTCCTGGAAGGTGTACCACGAATAATAGGGAGAATTTTTGGATTGATAAGCGCCTATCGAAGGATAAAGGCCGTATTTATTGAAATATACGCTGTTATCTCCCGTATGGTTAAAAACGCCGTCGAGAATAAGCCGAATTCCATATTTTTTCGCTTCCTCAACCAAATTTTGAAAATCTTCCTTTGTACCGAGTATCGGATCGACATTTCTGTAATCGGAAGTATCATAACGATGGTTGGAGGCCGCTTCAAAAATCGGATTTAAGTAGATCGCCGAAACGCTGAGGCTTTTCAGGTACTTCAACTTGCTCTGTATCCCCTTAAAATTTCCCCCGAAAAAATCGTTGTTGAGAATTTTACCCTTTTCGTCGGGTTTATACGAAGGCGTTCCGCCCCAATCAAAACGCGGTATTCTTCCTGCTATGTCAGGCATATTACCTACCTTGCAAAAGCGATCCGGAAAGATCTGATACAGAATTCCCCCCTTAAACCAGTCGGGCGTTGTGTAATCTTCCGCAAAAACAAGCAACTGAAACTCCGGCTTTTTTTCTCCCGATAGCTGTCCGAAACGCCCTTTCCCCATGGTTAAATAGAAATCGTCTATAACGAAATTATAATAATAAAGCCCGATTTCGTTAATTTTAAGGCTGATTGTCCACCCGTAGGACGTTTTGCGTAACGGATAGAGACTCCTTTCTTCCCCGTCCTTTCCCAAAGACAACGTCGCCTCCGAGGCAGGCGTTTCGCATTCCCCCCAAAGCGGTGTACGCAAAGAAAAAAACTCTCCCCGGGTAAAGTTTTCTTTGAGATAAAAAATATTGAATTGCAGTTTATCGCCCTGACGGACGCCGCCCGTAATACTTTTGCAGGCCTTATCCAAAGGGTTGAAATAGACGTTCATATGTTTGACCCGAATTTTTGTTATAAAAGTTCTGTTACCTGACAAAAAGCTGTAAAAACATTTTTACAGCTTTTTGCAAAAGAATGTTCTGTTTTTGATTTAGCGGAGAGCTTTAAGGTGCCAGATATTATCGGCATATTCCTTTATGCTTCTGTCGGCGGAGAAATATCCCGCCGCGGCGATATTTCGCAGGGACATCTGATTCCAGGTGCGTTTGTCGTTGGCGTAGAGCTCGGAGATTTTTTGCTGCGTACCGATATAGGATTCGTAATCCGCCATACACATATAGGGATCGGCGACGGGAGAGCCCGTAAGGAGATAATTGGCAATATCCGAAAAGGATTCGCCGCGAAACCCTACGATAAGGGCTTCAATTACCTTGCGGAGCATCGGATCCTGATTATAATACACGCTGGAAGAGTAACCGTTACGCCAAATCTGGGAAACTTCGTCGGCCTTCAGCCCGAAAATGAAGATGTTTTTTTCGCCTACGTGTTCCACCATTTCTACGTTTGCGCCGTCCAGCGTCCCTACGGTGAGAGCTCCGTTGATCATGAATTTCATATTTCCCGTGCCGCTCGCTTCTTTTCCTGCCAAAGAGATCTGTTCGGAAATTTCCGAAGCAGGCATCAGCATTTCGGACATCGTGACATTGTAATCTTCCATATATACGACGTTAAGCTTTTCGCGGAGCTTGGGGTTTTGACGGATATCCTCCGAAATAAAGCAGATCAATTTGATAATCTTCTTCGCCATATAGTATCCCGCCGCGGCTTTGGCTGCGAAAATATACGTTTTGGGCAGCACCGGAAGCTCGGGATTTTCTTTCAGAGCCAGATAGTCGGTAACGATGTGCAGGACATTGAGAAGCTGGCGTTTATATTCGTGCATCCGTTTGGCTTGTACGTCGAAGACGGTTGTCGGATCGATGACGATCCCCTGCTTTTTATAGGCATAATCGGCAAATTGCTGTTTCTTGAGCGTCTTGATTTCATCCAGCCGCTCCAATACGCCGTCGTCGTTTTCAAATTTTTTGAAGTCCGCCAGCTTGGAAGCGTCCTTCGCATACCCTTCCCCGATACATTCGTTGAGTAGCGCGCAAAGCTCGGGATTGGACTGATTCAGCCAACGTCTGTGCGCGATTCCGTTGGTCACGTTGGTAAACTTTTCGGGCGTATAGTCGTAAAAATCGCGGAAAATACTCTTTTTGATAATATCGCTGTGCAGCTTTGATACTCCGTTGACGCAATGGGAGCCATACACGGATAAATTCGCCATCTTCACGACGTTATAGGAGATGATTGCCATGCGGGAAATCTTATCCCAATCGCCTGGGAAGCGCTTCCAGAGATCTTCACAGAAACGGCGGTTTATTTCTTTCAGAATAGAATAAATACGGGGCAGTTTGCGGGCGATCAGGTCTTCGGGCCAGGTCTCCAGGGCTTCCGCCAGCACCGTATGATTGGTATAGGCGCAAACCGAGGTGGTGACGGCCCACGCTTCCTCCCAGCTCATGCCGTTTTCATCGATCAAAAGACGCATCAGTTCGGGAACGGCCAAAGCGGGATGCGTATCGTTGAGATGGATTGCCGCCAGCTGCGGCAAAAGCCTGATCGAGCCGTATCTGCGTTTATGATCTTTCAGAATATTTTGCAGGGAAGCGGAAACGAGAAAATACTGCTGCTTTAAGCGCAGAGACTTTCCTTCCACGTGATTGTCCGCGGGATAGAGCACTTTGGAAATCAGATCGGCTTCGTTGTCCTCCTGCATCACCGCGTTATAATCGCCCTGGGAAAACAGCTTCATGTTGAAGTTTTGTACGCTTTTCGCTTTCCAGAGCCTTAAAACGGATACCGCTTTGCTGTCGAAGCCCGATACCATCATATCATAGGCGATCGCCTGCACTTCCTTTGCATTGCGATATACCGTCTCCAGACCGTGCTCCGTCCATTTTTCCTCTACGTAGCCGTCGAATTTTACCGTATAAATATTGTCGCTTCGCTGGGTCAGCCACACTTCGCCGCCGGGAAGCCATACGTCGGGAAGCTCCGTCTGCCAGCCCTCGATGATTTTTTGCTTGAACAATCCGTATTCGTAACGGATGGAAAAGCCCATCGCGGGATAATCCCCCGATGCGAGCGCGTCGAGAAAACACGCCGCCAAACGCCCCAGTCCGCCGTTGCCGAGGCCTGCGTCGGGTTCCAGCTCGTACAAATCGGAAAGCGTTACGTCGTAAGGTTTCAAGGCCTCTTCAAAGACGTCTTTTACACCGAGATTGAAAACGCTGTTTTTGAGCGAACGCCCCAATAAAAACTCCATGCAGAGATAGTAAACCCTCTTCGCTTTTTTTGCCTTCGTCTCGATATGGAACTGCTGTCTCTTTTCCAGCATAATGTCCCGAACGCTCATGACGACGGCTTTATAGATCTGTTCTCTGGTTGCTTCGGAGGGCGCGACGCCGAAATAGCGGGAAAGCTTCCCTTTGATCAGCGCTTTGGCGTCGATTTCCGTAGTTTTGTTTTTATTCATATTTGTTCATTCACTCCTGATTTGTTCCGTTGTATTATAACATACGGAACTCCGCTTGTCAAGTCGTAAAAGTTGCGGCGGACTTCCTTACTTTTTCAATGTAAGCGTAGCGGTATAAAGTTTTTTATATTCCTCCGCCGAATGCAGCCAGGAAAAGTCCGTACGGGCGGCCTTCTGCATTAAAACTTGCCATTCTTCCCCATTTTTATACGTGTTTACGGCCTCACGGACTACATACAACATATCATACGGATTGTAGGCGGCAAATGTGAAGCCGTTTCCGCCCGAACCGTAAGGCTTGATGCTGTCGAAGAGCCCGCCCGTCTCCCGCACAACGGGTACCGCGGCATATCTCGAGGCGATCATCTGCGAAAGACCGCAGGGCTCGCTTTTTGAGGGCATAAGGAAGATATCCGAGCCAGAATAAATCTTGCGCGAGAGGTCGTTGTTGAACATAATCTGCGCGCTCATCTTTTCGGGATATCTCCTTGCAAGATCTTTAAAGAAACCCTCG
>ERZ827181.1410-NODE-1410-length-26031-cov-7.222552_pt1 | contig 26031 bp, 15 predicted proteins | sample MGYA00519778_ERZ827181 | MGnify/ENA primary metagenome ERZ827181 (study PRJEB31778, sample SAMEA3449273) | human gut metagenome | biome: human gut; feature: human-associated habitat; material: faeces | place: United Kingdom | collected 2010/2012 ...
CCAGCACTTCTGTATCCGATCGCATAACCACCTTCATAACCGGCTTAATATCAAGCTCTTGAGTCTGCAAGCCAATGAAAGAAACTACCAAAGTTCCCGCCGAACTATCAGAAGCATGTAAAATGCTTAGTATTAACCGTTTATCAGATAAAGCTTAAAACCTTTGTCAAGAGATAATCAGCCAATAAAAGCCTGTAGAGGTGTTCTGGCAAGAACGGTTCTACCCAAAATGTAACCGATATACGAAATTTTTCTTTATCTTTGCGAAAAATGTCGCAACGAAAAAAATCGCAATATGAAGAATCCATTCAAATTCGGGACTATAGTAGACGGTGACTTCTTTACAGACAGGGAAAAGGAATTACAAGCTGTCGGACAGTTATTGGAAAGTGAAAACCATTTGGTGTTAATCAGTCCGCGAAGGTTTGGGAAAACCAGTCTGGTATGCAAGGCCTTGCAGCATACAGACAGGCCTGTCATTATGGTCAACCTGCAATCTGTCACTTCTGTAACCGAACTGGCTGCACTTTTATTAAAGCGTATTTTCAAGTTATACCCTTTTGAGAAAATCAAGCACGCCATGACTCACTTCCGGTTTATCCCTACTTTCTCGGTTAATCCGATGACCGATGGAGTGGACGTAGCTTTCCAACCCGGAAGCGACAACAATATCGTACTGGAAGATGTGCTGATGCTGATTGAGAAGTTAGGGGAGAAGAATAAGTTTGTCGTGGTGCTGGATGAATTTCAGGAAATAATCGATTTAGAGAAAGGGTTAGATAAATACCTCCGCTCCGTCATGCAGTTGCAACACCACGTGAACTATATCTTTTTAGGAAGTCAGGAATCCATGATGGAAGAGATATTCGAAAAGAAAAAGTCACCTTTCTACCATTTCGGCATCCTGATGCGTCTCTCTAAGATACCCTATGATGATTTTTCCCATTATCTTACAGAAAGGTTTATGCGCATAGACACCGCAAAAGCGGAACAAATGGCAGAGAGAATCCTTTCGTTCACCCAATGTCATCCGTATTACACCCAACAATTAGCCTTTCAAGTTTGGAATATACTGGAGCAAGAAAACAATGCCGGGAATATCGTAGACTGTGCCGTAGATGAATTGACCCAATTGCATGATTTCGACTATGAACGCATCTGGATGTCGATGAATAAAACCGACCGACATATATTGACGATTTTAGCACAAAACGCAACATCTCCGCTCGATTCGCGAAAAGGCATTCCTACTAGCACCGCATTCAGTGCATTAAAGCGTTTGTCCAAGCAGGGATATGTAATTAAGAACGGGAAATATGAAATAGATGACCCTTTCTTTGCACGTTGGATATTCAAACGGACGTTGTAAAAATTAAAGGGCTGCCCCATCGGAGACAGCCCTCTATTTATCGGATTTCAATAAACGTTTTACTCAGTAATGTCCTGTACAGGAGTCGGAGCAGGAGCAGACGGATTATTATCATCCTCGGTCAAAGCCTGGTTCGAGTTGATTTCGTTTTGCGGAATGCGCCACAATAAAATAGCAGAACCCGGCTCGATGTTATAAACCGAAGCGGCTTGCGGGAAGCCTGCACCCCGGCGGTCTACACCTTTATTCAAGCGCATGATGTCAAACCAAATCAAGCCTTCACCCCAAAACTCAATACGGCGCTGGCGGTAGATTTCTTCCTGAATATCCGTTGCGGAAGCAGCGGTGCAGGTATATTCCGGATCACGGTAAGTCTGGATAAAGCTTTCCAATGTAGCCCGGCCTGTTCCGGCATTGCCTCCCATAGCCTGAGCTTCCGCCATAATCAAGTACATTTCCTCGATACGCATTAACGGTATGTCATTCGCATTGGTAGAAGTTTCCAATTCATTGTTATAAGGAGCGAACTTCACTTGCGTATAAGGACCGAAACCATATCCTTTCATCAAAGCTTGTTGGGCAGCCGTCAGATTAGCAGATACCGTATCAGCATTCAGCCACCAGCCTTTACGTGCATCGGTGTCCGGAATGGTATTGAACAGGGCACGGTTGATTTGCTTTCCGCCTGAATACCAAGCATAACCATAGTTAAACGAACCCATGTGTGAAGGCCAGTTTACGATACCAGAAGACACCACAGGGTCTGATTCTTCTACCAATACGCCCCACATCCAGTCTGGCTCGCTCACATCCCAGAATGTCGGATGATTTACTTCTTCAATCGCTGCAGGGCGTGCATCCGACAAAGAGATTGCGGTTTGTGCCGCTTCCTCTGCTGCAGCCCATTCCTGTTTGGTCAGAGCCACGCGTGCACGGAGACCGTATGCCACCGACTGGTCGATGTAACGGCGGTCAGGACGGCTCTCACCTGCATCTTCCGCCGATTTCAAGTAATTGATACCGGTTTCCAAGTCAGCTTCTATCTGGTCGTATATCTCCTGTACCGTAGCACGGGGAGCACCGTTCGCGGCAGCATCTGCCGAGTTCTCGTTTGTAATCAAAGGCACACAAGGTTTATCCTGATTGCCTACATACGTAAACTGATACAGCTGAGCCAAGTTGAAATAACAAAAGGCGCGGGTAGCGTAAGCACGTCCCAAATACATTTGGAAAGTAGGGTTATCGGTTTCCGGATCGAATGAAGAGATAGCGTTGTTGCATGAGAAAATGATGTTATACAAATCATTCCATACCATTTGAGCTTCGTATGAAGTATAATCTCTGTCATCAAAAGTCAAGCTGTTCCCTTGCCAGTTGTAACCGTTATTATCACTTACAACGTCCATACCGTTAGCATCCGTGCACAACATAATGGTCGGATATCCGATATCGTTATGGCGTTCTGTTCCCAACGCATTTTCATTCGGCGTACGTTGGTTAAACTGAGAATAAATAGCATTGATGGCAGCTTCTGCACGTTCCGGGTTCTGAATATAAACCTCCTCCTTTTGGTCGGTCGTAACAGTATCCCCTTCCGGTGCTGTATCCAAATCCTGACATCCCGTAAATGCCAGGGAAAGAAGCAGGCTCGAAGCGAAAATATATTTTGTTTTCATGTTCTTTCTCATTGTTTTTAAGTTATATTCATTAGAATGTCAAGTTGATACCTCCTGAGATGGTGCGGATCGGCGTATAAAGAGCAGTAGTAGCTGTTGTATAGCTTTGGCGCGGATCCAATCCCTTACGTGCCGAGATAAAGCCCAAGTTGTCCGCCGTGAAGTAGATACGCAATTTCTCAATCTGCATCTTCTGGGTCCAGCTCTTCGGCAAGGTATAACCTACGGTGATGTTATTGATGTTCAGATAATTTGAACTGGTCAGGAAACGGGTTGAAGCCGAATTAGTATAGCGGTCTTCAGCGTCCAGACGAGGGACATCGGTATGCGTATTAGTCGGAGTCCATGCGTTCAGGATATCCTTGCTCCAAGCATAACCACCACGTTGGTAACCGCCATGCATCGTAATCGCGTAACCCGAATCGTAAATCTTACCGCCCAACTGGTAAGAAAGCGAAATAGAAGCGTCAAACCCGTAAGCCGTTACGCTGGTTCCGATACCGCCATATACCGTAGGCATCATGTCTTCTGTAGCTACACGGTAGTTTTGTGCGTCTACATAATCCGTAGTTTTCTTCCGTCCGATAATGTTTCCTTTCTTATCCTTATCAGCCGTCCAGTAAAGAGCCTCACCGGTTTCTTCGTCCACGCCTGCATATTCCACCAAGTACATGCGGTACATCGATTCACCTTCTTCATAGATACGGGTACCGTCAATCAGGCGTCCGTTCAGGTTCTCATGCAGTTCATTGATTTTATTCTTGATGAAGGTTGCATTGAAGTTCACGTCCCAAGTCACGTTCTTATTCTGGATGATGTTGTAAGTGAAGTCCATTTCGAAGCCTGAGTTAGTCATCGAACCTACATTCACCGGCATTGAAGTATAACCCAAGCTACCTGCGGTAGGCAAGTTATAAAGCATGTCAGAGGACTTACGTCCGAAATATTCCAACGTACCGGTCAGCTTGTTCTTAAACAAAGAGAAGTCCACACCCACATTATACGAAGTAGAAGTTTCCCAAGTCAGGTCCGGATTACCTTTATAATAAAGCACACCGTCCGAATAAACACCGTTCGCACCGCTGATGCTGTATTGGTCGATATACGGATAATAGTTCTTCGTTGTCAGGTCACCCATCAAGATGTCATCGTTACCTTGCTGACCGAACGAAGCTTTCAGCTTCAACTGGTTCACCCATTCCACGTCTTCCATGAAAGCTTCTTCCGAAATACGCCAAGCCACACTGGCTGCCCAGAAGTCACCCCAACGGTGATCGGGAGCAAAACGTGAAGAAGCGTCACGACGGTAAGACACATTACCGATGTATTTGTCATTGTACGAATAGTTGACACGGGCGAAAATACCGTGAGTGGCATACTCGTTCTTGACACCGCCCAACTGCCAATTATCAATCGTATTACCCAAATAATAGCTTTCCGGATTATACAAGTTTGTTCCGTATCCGTAGAAGTCAGTCATTTCCATGTTATAACCATCATAACCGGCAGTTAAGTCGATATGATGGACATCGTCAATAGAGAAGTTATAGTTGGCTACATACTGCTGATCGAATCCGAATGTACGCATGTGTTCCTGAGTTGCTGTACCGCCATAAGATGCAGTCTGGCCCATATATGCATTACCCAAGTCATTGTAACGGGTATTGTCAATATGCAGACCGTAACGTGCCGTCAAGGTCAGCCCCTTAATCGGAGTGATTTGCGCATACCAATTGGCATTGATGATATCCATCAGGTATTCGGTCTTATTGTAAATCAAGTCACCGGCAGGGTTTGAAATAGACATGAATGAACGGCTCTGGTTCGTACTCTGTCCATCACCATAGTCATACACCTTGCGCCCGTTGTTAGTCATGATATTGCCATTGGCATCACGTACGTATAAGGGATAGATAGGTGCCGCAAAGTTTGCGATATAAAATGCATTACCTGAAGAAGCGGTATTTTGTTGTTCTCCCGGATAACGGCTATTAGTAAAGTTATAAGCCACATTAGCACCCACTTTCAACCAATCGTTTACCTTGTAATCACCGTTCAAACGACCGCTGTAACGCTTGAAGCCTGAACCGTCAATTACACCTTGGTCATCCAGATAACCCAAAGAGAAGTAGAACGTAGCACGGTCATTACCGCCTGATACGCTCAGGTTGTACTCCTGGCGCAGCTTGTTCTTGAACATTTCCTTTTCCCAGTCATCCGGCGTATAATAATAGGTACCGTCCGAATAACCCAACTTCGCATTCGGATTGACACGTCCGTCGGTAGTAAACATGCCTTCACCTTCAGGAAGCGTATAAACTTGATAACCTACACCACCCGATGCATTCTTGAAGATAGTAGAATTAGCGTATGCGTGAGCCGCAGCATCGTCATAACCCAAGTTATACAAACCTGCATTCTTCAACGACTGGTAAGCCAGTTCCATATATTGGTTCGGGCTATCAATTACATCGTAATTGGTCACGGCACGTGAGTTAGCACCCCATTTGGCATCAAAGTTCACACGAGCTTTACCCGAAGCACCCTTTTTCGTAGTAATCATGATGATACCGTTGGCACCACGCGCACCGTAAAGAGCGGTAGAAGCCGCATCTTTCAATACCGTCATACTTTCGATATCTTGTGTATTCAATGAAGAAAGGTCACCGTCGAAAGGCATGCCGTCTACAACGTACAACGGTTCTGTACCCGCATTGATAGACCCTACACCACGGATACGCACCTTCGCATCTTCACCCGGCTGACCGTTTGAACTCTGAATTTGCACACCTGCAACCGCGCCCGCCAATGCATTCGTAATATTAGACACCTGACGTTTTTCGATTTTATCGGCCTTCATCACCGAAGCAGAACCGGTAAATGTACCTTTGGTAGCTGTACCATAAGCTGTCACCACAACCTCGTCCAACACCTCAGCATCCGACTTCAGCACAACTTTCACAACCGGCTGAATCTTAACCTCTTGCGTCTGCAATCCGATGAAAGAAATCACCAAAGTTCCCGCCGAACTTGATGATGCCTATAAATGACTGTTTATAAACGAATTACAGAATTTATAATTATGCTTTGTTCTTTCTCATGATTGGTTCATATAGAGTATAACAGGGTTTCGTCTGAAATTTTTCTACCCGAGATATATCTGAAAATGATGAGATAATAGAATTTTTGATTACCTTTGTGTGAAACTCAAACACCTTTAGTTATGGATGATAAGTATAAGATACCTTATATAAATGCATGCATACGTGCTTTTGCCAAGCGTTTCAGCCTTTCGGTCAAGAATGCTTTTTTATACCTATATCGGTTTAAAGGCGTGGATTTTCTGAATGACTTTTACGGCGTAGAGCATTTGCAATCCATTGATGATGCCGTGGATGACTTGATTGTCATCTGCAAAAAAAACGGAGGACAACTGATATGATACTTTATCATGGGACTAATGTTGATTTTCAGCAGATAGACATTCGAAAATCCAATCCGTACAAGGACTTTGGTCAAGGCTTTTATCTGACTGATATTCTTGTGCAGGCTGAAAATATGGCAGCCAAGAAAGCACGGATTCTTGGCGGAAGTCCGATTGTACAGAAATATCAATTTGATGAAACGTATCTCTCGGCTCCGTTTCTGAACGTCCTGCTTTTTGAAAAGCCAAGCAAAGAGTGGGCAGAATTCATTTACCGGAACAGAACGAGGAGCACCCCTGCCTTTTCGCATTATTACGATATTGTGATAGGTCCGATAGCTGACGACGGGGTTGCTTACCTTTTAAGCCGTTACGAAGAGGGGCTTTGCACTTTGGAAGAATTAGCCAGGGAATTAGAATACAAACAATTGAACAGGCAATTCTTTTTTGGAACTTTACGAAGTATTAATTTATTGAATAGAATATGATAAGACCAATTCAACAAGACTATTTGATTTCACACATAGTTGACAAAATAACAGTTTTTTTGATTGAGGATTTTCAATTAGACATACCTTCCGCATTGAATATAGTTTATACTTCTGATACGTTCAGAGTACTTTCTGACAAAGAAACAGACTTATATAGTCAAAGCCCTTCATATATATACGAATGGCTTAAAAGAGAATTTCTGACGGGTAAACTGGACGGTGCTGTCGACAAACACTGATAATTACCGAAGAGCAGGGGACCTATCAAGTGTATGACCGCTTTTTCAGTTTATGGTTAAAGGAACAAATGTAACGCTTCTTGCATTCAAACATTGTATATATGTGAAACATAATGAAGAGAGTGCACCCGAATACGAGATTGCCATAGACTACTACACCGATATAGCAGATGACCGCCGTTTATATGGATTGGTTTATAACAGAATGTTCAGTCTGTACCATTTATATGTCATAATCAGTTAGGGGCACACCCTCTTCATTTTTATTTATACTAAAGATTTACAGCGTAGGACGCTCTGCTGCCGGGTTGTTATCTTCATCAGTGATTCCTTCGTTGGTTTCCATTTCACACTGCGGAATGCGATAAATCATAATTTGCGACTCCGGATCCAAATTGAATTGGACAGATGACGGATAGTTTGTACCCTTTCTTACAATAGGTTTCTTCAATCGCAAAATGTCGAACAGGGCGAAACCTTCGCCCCATAGTTCCATTCTGCGTTGCAACCAAACTTCATCTTGCAATTCTTCAGCTGAAGTAGCATGACTTGTAAAGGATGGATTACGGTAAGTTTGCACAAAACTTTCCAAAGTAGACTTTCCTGCTCCAAGATTTCCGGACATGGCTTCTGCCTCAGCTTTAATCAAATACATTTCTTCTACACGCATCAGAGGCCAGTCTGAAGAATTGGTTGTATTTCCAAACACACTCTGGTAAGCACCGAATTTGGTATTTACGTATGGAGCCAAACCAAAATATTCAATGACAGGAGTACCGTTTACCGTTTCATTATCTACCAGCGTTGAAGTAGTGTCAGGAGAAACAAACCATTGCTTGCGGATATCTGTGTCAGGTATCTGTTCATAGAGAGCCGAGCTGACCGAACGGAATGTTCCTGTTAATGTCGTATAGCCGTTTCCGGTAAAGGAGCATAAGTGAGAAGGCCAATTGATGATGCCTGTGGTTACCACCTCGTTATCTGGTGAAATCAGAATTCCCCATAGCCAAGAACTGGCGGTAGCCGAATTGAACGTTGGAGTAGAGACTTCCTGCAAAGACTGCGGAGTGCCACCTTGAATAGCTTTGTCTGCATCTTCTGCTGCGGCAGCCCAGTTTTGCATAAGCAGGTTGGCACGGGCACGCAAGCCATATACCACGGCTTCGTCTATTTGGTCTTTATTGCTGCCTGCGTCAAAACCGGCTAATAGTTCTGCGGCTTGATTCAAATCGTTCATGATTTGTTCATAAACTTGTCCGACTGTAGCACGTGGATTATTTTGAAGTTCCTCGTCTGTTTTTGTTTCTGTGACAATAGGAACAGCTAATGCACTTTCATGTCCTGCATAAGTAAACTGGAAACATTGTACCAAGTTTAAGTAATCGTATGCACGTGCTGCCAAAGCCTGCCCCCGGTAGCGTTGCAAATCTGCATCTTCTGTATTCGCATCAATAAGTTTCAACAAATCATTGGCTGCCTTCATGTGATTATAGAAAATCTTCCAAATAAACTCAGCCCCGCTTGCATCGGCATAATCCCGGTCGGCATAATTCTGAGAACGACTAAACCAGTTATAGCCGCTTGTAGATGCCACAATGTCCTGACCTCCAGATTCCAGTTGTAAAGACACGGCAGGAACTCCATAGTCGCTATGGTATGTATTAAGGTCATCGGAAATCGTGCCAAAGAAATTCAGTCTGGCAGCCATGGCATTGGCTTCTGCCGTTATCAGATTCGGACGGCTTTCGATTATGTTTTCCTTTTGCTCGTCAGACACATACTGGCCTTCCGGGAACTTATCTAAGTCGCAAGACGCAAGTGCCAGTGTAATGCCTGCTATTATTATAAAATTGTTATTCAGTTTCATAATTTTCCTTTTATTTAAACGTTAGAAATCCAATGATATTCCGCCGGAAATAGTACGGATTGGAGAATATACATTATCAGTAGATACATATCCTTGCCGCGGGTCAAAACCTTTGCGTGCTGTCCACAAAGCCACGTTGTCTGCCACGAAGAAGAGGCGTACTCCTTCTATCTGTAACTTGCGCGTCCACTTCTTCGGCAAAGTATAACCGAAAGTGATGTTTTGCAGGCTCAGGTAGTTTGAGCTTGTCAACCATCTGTCTGATGTATAAGTAGTATACACGTTATTGGCGTTCATGCGTGGCACATCCGTGTTTCTGTTTTCCGGAGTCCAGGCATTCAGCATGTCTACGTGCAAGGCATGACCCATTGCTTCATCACTCATTAAATCAGCGTAAGTATTGTCTACCATACGTCCGCCCAGTTGGTAGGCAAATGAAATGGAGAAGTCAAACCCGTAAACTTTAAGGCTGGTACCGAAACCGCCATATACTTTCGGCAAGATATCGCCTGTAGCGAAACGGTTCTCCGAAGCCACGGCATAATCTGTTGTGGCTGTATTTCCTTCCTCGTCTGGTTGAACCAACGCATATTGGGCTTCACCGGTATCCGGATTTACACCCAGATATCTAGGCAGGTATAGCTGGTACATGGAATCCCCTTCGCGATAGATACGTGCGCCGTCAATCATTTGTCCGTTCAGTTCGGGAGCCAGTTCCAGCACTTTGTTCTTAAAGTGGGTAAGGTTGAGATTGACGTCCCATGATATGTTTTTTGTATCGATTACAGTCGAGTACAAATCAAGTTCAATGCCACGGTTCACCATTGAACCCACATTTTCCGGCATGCGTGAGTAACCCAATGAAGAAGCTACAGGCTTGAAATAGAGCATGTCAGTTGTCTTACGTGAAAAGTATTCCACGCTACCGCTTAATTTCCCGTCCCAGAATGTGAAGTCAAATCCAGTATTGAAGCTGTGCGAAGTTTCCCATGTGATGTCTCTGTTTCCTTTATAATACAATGATGTAGAAAAATCACCATTGCTGTTTGCCAATGTGTATTGGTCCATATAGGGATAATAGTTACGATAAAGCCCGCCTTCATACATCAGGTTATCATTACCTTGGGTACCATAACTGATTTTAAACTTCAACATGTTAATCCAATGCTGGTTTTCCATGAATTTCTCGCGGTTGATAAGCCATCCTGCCCCTACCGACCAGAAATTACCCCAACGGTTTTCAGGAGCAAAGCAAGAAGAAGCGTCGTGACGGTAAGATACAGATGCGAAATATTTTCCGTCATAATCATATTGTCCGCGGAACAGCCAACCTTCCGTTGCGTATTTTTGCGTATAAGATTCGTTGATTTGGTTGGAAATGGCATTATTCAGTTCGGGAATATTCGGATTGTATACTTTCTCCCGCTGGCCGTATAAATACTGGTATTTGTAGTTATAGTTTTCATGTCCGGCAAGAATGTCTACATTATGTACATGATTGAACGTCCGGTTATAAGTCAGCAAATACTGTTGGTTCGTACTGAAAGTGCGCTCTGTAGCTACACTGACGATACCGCCTACACCGCTTGTTTCGGAATATTGTCCGTAAAACGGATTGACCATATTAGAATAATGCACATTGTTCGCATCCACGCCGATATTGATTCTTGCTTTGATGCCGCCCCAAATGTCGATGTCGGCACCCCATTTTCCACTGACAACATCACCGGAATATTCCATTTTGTCAAGCATATAGCTTGCCAGCGGATTGGCATTGGGAATTACGTTCGAGCGTGAGAAATTTGTGTCCGACCCATAGTCATAACGCTGGGAACCACGATTATCCACCATGATATTTCCCTTTGCATCACGTACATACATCGGATAAATAGCACCAATGATGTTCGCGGCATAAAAGGCATTGGCATTAGAAGTACCGCTTTCGGTATCCTGTTCCCGACTGTCGTAATGGGTGAACGATACATTGCCGCTCATTTTCAGCCACGGTTTGACTTGATAATCCGCTTTCAAGCGGGCTGAATAACGCTGGAATCCGGAATTAGGGACAATTCCCTGATCGTCCAAATAACCGGCAGACATGTAATAGTTCAATTTTTCATTGGCACCACTGACACTCAAATTATATTCCTGACGCAAATTGTTTTGGAACAATTCGTCCGTCCAATCGTCAGGGAGATAAGTATATGTCCCGTCAGAATACCCTAGTTTCGCATTCGGATTCAGTTTTCCGTCCATTCCTATCAGCTGTTCACCATTCGGCACACTGAATACTTGGTATCCTAAATAAGCCGAAGACAACATAGCCTGATTGGCGTATGCATTAGCAGCAGCTAAGTCTCCGTTTGCCAGATAACCTTCCAAATCTGCATTGTAGATAGAAGCGTAATTCAATTCATAGAATTTGCCTGGATCTGTAATGCGTTCGTATGAAGCGATACCGCGCTTGTTCACACCCCATTTGGCATTAAAATTCACACGTGCTTCCCCATTGGCACCCCGCTTAGTAGTAATCAAAATGACACCGTTTGCACCGCGGGCACCATACAAAGCATTTGAAGCTGCGTCTTTCAATACAGTCATCGATTCGATATCAGTAGAGCTGATGGCAGACAATTCACCGTCATAAGGTACGCCGTCCACTACATAAAGAGGCCTGTTGCTGGCTGAGATAGATCCGATACCCCGAATGCGCACTTCCGCATCCTTTCCCGGTTGGCCAGTATTGCTTGTAGTTTGCACTCCGGCAACCTGTCCGGTCAAAGCATTCGTGATATTTGAAGTTTGCCGTGAAGCGATTTTGTCATTCTTGATTGTAGCTGCCGAACCGGTAAATGTCGACTTCTTTGCAGTACCATAAGCCACCACCATCACTTCGTCCAATACCTCAGCATCCGACTTCAGTACAACTTTCATAACCGGTCGGATGTCGAGCTCTTGCGTCTGCAAGCCGATGAAAGAAACCACCAAAGTTCCCGCCGAACTGATACTATTGTGCAATAATCAGATTATGAGTGCTTTACAAATATTCCCTTTAGGCATTTAAACAAGAGGCAACAGCCTTATAATACCCTGTAGGCGTGTTTCAACCAGAAGATTTCTACCCAAACAGAACCCGAATCAATCTTTGAAACTTCAATTATGATTGAAGGATTCGGAGATTTCCAGAAAAGTTTCAATTATAATTGAAACTTTATCATTATCTTTGTGTGACTTTAAAAGGAAAATATATGAATGAGAAATACATAACCAGACCGCTTTATACGGAAAAAGTACGGCCTTTTATCGGGAAGCAATTGATTAAGATATTAACCGGACAACGGAGAGTGGGCAAGAGTTACATCATGCTCCAACTGATGGATACGGTAAAGATGCAGTATCCCAAGGCTAACATTATCTACATCGACAAGGAACTGCTGTCTTATTCGGAGGTGAAGGACAGTAATTCACTTTATGATTACGTATCTGCCCGCTTGACTTCTAGACCGGACTTTCTGTTCATTGATGAGGTGCAGGAGATTGACGGCTTCCAGCTTTGCCTGAGAAGCTTGTTGAACGAAAACAAGTGTGACATCTATTGCACCGGGAGCAATGCAAAAATGCTTTCCGGCGAACTGGCTACACATTTAGGAGGCAGATACATCGAAATACCTGTGCATTCGCTCAGCTATCGGGAGTTTTTAGAATTCAACAGCCTTTCCGTAAGTGACGAATCACTGAACCAGTATCTTACATTAGGCGGAATGCCTTACCTTCATAACTTGTCTTTAGACCGGAATGTCATTTACGAATACCTCCGCAACGTGTATTCTACAATCTTGCTGAAAGATGTTGTAAGCAGGGAAGCTATCCGCAATGTTGCCTTTTTGGAGAACTTAGTTGCTTATTTAGCTGATAATGTAGGCTCATTGTTTTCCGCTCAAAACATAAACAAATACTTGAAGTCGCAACACATCAACATGCCTACCCAGACGATACTGAACTACCTGAGAGCGTTATGCAACTCTTATTTCATTTGCAAAGTCCAGCGTGCTGACGTCAACGGGATGAAGGTGTTCGAAATAGGCGAAAAGTATTATTTTGAGGATTTAGGTCTCCGTAACGCCATCCGCATGTTCGACTACCGGAAAGACATCAACAAGCTAATGGAAAATGTAGTCTATATAGAGCTGCTTCGTCATGGATACAATGTCTATATAGGCAAGAACGATACAAAAGAAGTGGATTTCATTGCGGAAAAAGACAACGAGAAGCTCTATATCCAAGTGGCTTATATGTTATACGACGAACAGACTGTGCAGCGGGAATTCGGCGGATTGATGGAAATTGCCAACCATTATCCTAAATATGTCATCACAATGGATACGTTGCAAAACGGAGGAAGCTACCAAGGAATCAAGCAGGTACATTTAAGGGATTTTCTATTGGCTGAAGACAAAGGGAAGCTTTGAATTTATGCTGCATAGACAGCTACTTTTTATATGGCAAAGGCTGCCTCAAAATGATCCTGAAGCAGCCTTTGCTATTTTGATGTTGCCGACTATTCCGATACAGGAAGAATTAATGTTTCATTATAAGAACCATAACTTCCGACACCGGGAATAGAGTGTTCCAGCTTAACGGTAATCACGCCGTTTTCTAACTTACCTGAACCGGCTACATGTACTTTTCCGTAAGTAGCATCCGTCCATGCAGGTTGCGAATCAACCGTCACTTCGTTAGAGTTAACTTTGAATACGACATCCAAACCTTCTTCATACAAACTGATAGCTTTGTACCATTCCACTTGATTGGCTTTCTGTACCTCCACTTCCCATTCAGCATAGTCTTGTCCTTCTTCCGCCATAGCGGTTGATTGGAATGTGCCTGTGCCAAGAACAGAATAGGTATAATCGCGGAAAATAGTAACCGTTTTGCTGCCAATAAAGTCTATATTGGCATGTGTCTCAGGCAAATTGATGATTATTTGATAATTCTGTCCCGGAGTGATATCACCTACACTAACGTGGATGTTTGTTTTGAACTCACCGTCTTTAAACGTTACGGTAGACGGAACAGAAATCGTTGACGGAAGCGGTTCTAACTCTCCACCGTTCACTAAAGATGCCGTGACATCAATCGTCAATTCACCTGCCGTTTTTGCCCGAAGCACTTCCACATCAAAGCCTTCGTAGCCAGTTGAAGGGAAGGATACAGATTGAGTGGCAAGTTCGAATGTGATGCCAGCATTATCTCCGCCTCCGTAAATGGCTCCTTCATTGTCCGTATCGCATGCACTCAACAGAGTTGCTACGGAAACGCATAAACTTAGAATGTATTTATTCAACTTCATAATGTATCGTTGTTTACTTATTGTTTGTTATTTATGATCACCTATCGGGTTTTGGTCTTTAGTCTGATCCAAGCTGGGGTTACCGTCGAATTCTGATTGTGGAATGGTCATCACCCATGCATACGATTCGGGATCTTGTGTATCTGTACCTTGAATCAAAGCTGAGGCAGGCCATCCCATGTCTGTAGTGCGGGTAAATCCTTGTTTCAGACGGCGAATGTCGTAAATACGTCCGAATTCTCCCCATAGTTCTATACGGCGTTGAGTGATGATTTCTTCCAGCAATGATCCTGTTTCGTCTGAAGTCAACTTACCCAAAGCTGTTCCTGTCTTGGTGCAGTTGTAATCTGCATCACGTTGTTGCATTACAGCGTTTAGGTTCAAGCGTGCTTTACTCTCGTCGCCTAAACGACAATAAGCTTCGGCAGCGGTAAGATACATTTCTTCTACGCGCATCCAAATATAATCACCGGTCCATAAAGATACATCGGCAAATTTGAATTTCTCTTGCTGGTAACCTCCTTCTTCGTTATTAGGATCGTTCGGATTCCACCAATTACGGCGGATATCGTTTACACCCATTTTTGCATAAAGCTGTTTGTTGATTTGTTTGCGTGCAGATTCGCCGTATGCGTGAGCGTCAACGTCCAAATGAGTGAAGAATCCGGCGTACATGCCTGACTGGTCGGCACTGATAGCTGCACCCCACATTACATTAGGAAGTTCTACGCTATTCATGCCTTTAGTTAAATTGTCACCAGTGCCCACTTGGCATCCACTATTCAGAATAGCATTTTCTGCGGCTTCTTTAGCTGTGTTCCAATCTTCCATGACTAATGCTACGCGTGCCTGAAATCCGTATGCTACCCCCAAGTTGATATGAGTCATGCTGGCTCTTGCCTCTGTCGTAGCGGAAAGGCAGGTAATGGCATGCTCCAAATCATCGGTAATTTGCTGATAGACTTCTTCTACTGTCGCACGAGGTTTTCCATCAGTGTGGATGTCGGTCGGTTCAGTATAAAGCGGTACGCAAGGTTCGGTCTCATGTCCTTTATAAGTACGGGCGTAAAGTTGTGCTAACATAAAGTAGGTATATGCACGTACGGCGTAAGCTTGTCCCAGTACATAATTTTTTTCCGAGTCTGTTCCCGTCATGGCATCTCCCGCATTAATAATGTAATTCACGTTCGATATCCAAGTATAGTAACCATTCCATGTATCATACGAACGCCAAGCGGTAGAGGTGTACATGTCTTTCACCTGATAAACACAATCGTACCAAAACCAACCGCTTCCTTGTGCAGCCATAATGAAATCTTCTCCCATTACGTCCGCCATTATGTTATAAGCCGAAATACCAAAACATTGGTGAGTGTTTGCCGCATTTGAGACTCCGGCAGTGTACATGGCGCGATACACGCCATTTAACGGTATTAACGCATTAGTGGCACTTCCTAACAACTGGTCGCCTGAAACAGAAGCGGACGGAGCTGTTTCCAGTTGGTCGCTGCAGGCTGTGAGTGAACAAGCAGCCATACCGACCAACAGATATTTGAATAAATTCTTTTTCATACGTTTAATGTTGCACTTTAATTAAAAATTAACTTCCAGACCGAAAGAGTAAGTTCTGTTCGGCGCATAAGTATAATTGGTTTCACCTGTGAAGTTGTATTGAGGATCCATACCGTCCAAGTGAGAGAATAAGCCTAAATTGTCGAACGAAGCAAACACACGGACTGAACCGATATGAGCACTTCTTAACCAATTCTGAGGCAGGTTATATCCTAATGTAATGTTTTTGATAGCAAAGTAAGAAGCATCTACTAAATAACGGTCGGTCACAACGTTGGCACCTCCAATAGAGATACGCGGTACATCTGTTATGTCACCTGGTTTCTGCCAACGGCGAAGCGCATGTTTATTCCATGTGTCACCTGTATACATCACATCCATTGAACCCATATACAACGAATCGTAGACTTTGCCACCCAATGAATAAGTGGTCAAAACAGACAAGTCGAAACCTTTCCAAGAGAAATCAGTAGAGATGCTCCCATACAAATCCGGAATACGGCTTCCTAAATAATATTTGCTGGTTGCAGCCAATGACGAGTCGCTGCTGATGCGTTCGTTCACTTTGTTTCCATTCTTGTCTGTATCATATACCCAATATAGTTGTGCACCTGTTGCAGGATCTACACCTGCTGATTTTGCCATATAATATGTATTGATAGGCAAGCCGACTTTGGTACTGAATACACCTGAGATGATTTCAGGTGATTCGCTGGTTAATTCCAGCACTTTATTTTTTACAGTAGACCCCATGACGCTCAAATTCCAACGGAAATCATTCGTCTGAATCAGTGTGCCACTCACTTCAAATTCGAATCCGCTGTTGCGCATGCTTCCTACGTTAGCATTGTAGTAACTGAATCCGGATGAAGTCGCCATCGGGTAATTCAGCAGCATATCCGTAGTTTTCTTGTTGTAATATTCGGCATTGATGCGTAAGCGGTGATCCAATAAAGTAGCTTCAATGCCTACATTCAGGTTGCCACTCTTTTCCCATGTAATATCTTGGTTCTGCAAAGATGAAATCAAAGCACCGATATTATTTCCGTTGGCATAGTCGAACGGATACAAGCTTTGCCATACATAATAATTAGGTACATATTTACCGAATTCTCCATCGTACTCCAAAATATTGTCGTTACCCTGCTGTCCATAGCTCAATTTCACAGATAAGTTGTTTACCCATTTGATGTCTTGCATGAACTCTTCTTCAGACATGCGCCAGTTACCGCCAATAGACCAGAATGTACCCCAACGGTGGTCTTTATGGAAACGCGAAGAACCGTCTGAACGTAAAGAAGCGGAGAAATAATATTTTTCGTTGTAGTTATAATTGAAACGTCCCAACCACGATTCTACACGGTATTGTTTTGAGTAAGAGTCAGCGGATTGTAAGGTCGTACCCGGTCGCAACTCTAAGATACCGTCTACCAAATTCGATTTAGCGGCTTTCAAGAACGAATATTCATACGAGTAGAACTCATGACCGGCAAGCAAATCAATATTATGTTTCCCGAATGTACGATTCCACGTAAGCAATTGGTTGAATGTGTATGAAACGGTACGCATATTATATTTGGTTAGCAAACCGCCCGCATTCGCCTGATTGCCATGATGCATATTCATATACGACATACGTGCCTCGTTTTTGTAATCCACACCAAAGTTTACAGTCAGTTTCAATCCTTTCGCCCATTTAGCATTGTCTTTATCCGATCCGATTGTTACAAAAGTACGCACACCGGCAACATCATTTTTGATATCAGCTTTATCGTCTAACAAGCCTCCCAATGGGTTATAATCAGAATACTTAGGGCGACCGGTTTCTCCATAGTCTAATTGTGGGTTACCGTTAGCATCCAACACGTTATTTCCGTCCGCATCTTTCAGATACATAGGATAAATCGGTGCTATAAATTGAGCAGAATACCATACATTTGAGTTGGCAGCTCCCTCATAATCACTGAAATTTTGTGTTGAGTTCGACAAAGATGTGTTCAGTCCGGCTTTCACCCAATCATTGATTTCCGAACTGACATTTACACGTGCATTGTAACGTTCGAATCCAGTGCCCACCAAGATACCGTCTTCATTCAAGTACCCTAAAGAAAACATATATTTCGTCTTTTCTGTACCTCCGTTCACTGAGAGTTGGTGTTCATGACGGAAGGCATTGTTTCTCTGTACAGCATCCATCCATTGTTCATCCCAAGCGGAAACTGCATCTGCTTGCACCATACCGGTTTCCGGATTGATAATAGTCTCCCATGTATAGTTCTTAAACGGATTATATTGTTCGCCTCCCAAAGCCGATGATAAATCTGCTGAAGCCTGAGCTGAAGCATCATTCCAATTGTAACCATTATCGAACATGTAACTGTTGCGCAGACCTTCATAAGTCAATTGCACAAATTCTTTTTGGTTTACCATGTCGTAAGGTTTCAGAGCACGTGAAGACCAGCCTACCGTAGAGCGCCAAGTAATCTTCGGACGTCCTTCTTTACCTTGTTTAGTAGTAATCATAACGACACCGTTGGCGCCGCGTGCACCATACAGAGCACCTGCCGAAGCGTCTTTCAGCACTGTCATCGTTTCGATATCAGCAGGATTGATAGAAGACAAATCGCCGTCGAAAGGAATACCGTCCACTACATACAAAGGGTCTTGAGAAGCATTGATAGAGCCATATCCACGGATAATGACTTTAGAAGCCTCGCCCGGCTGTCCTGAACCAGATGTTGTCAACAAGCCAGTCGTTTGCCCTTCCAAGCCTTTAGATACATTCGTGATAGGTCGGAGCTCCAATTTTTTCCCGTCAATGTTAGAAGCCGATCCCGTAAAAGAAGACTTCTTTGCAGTACCGTAAGCAACCACCATCACTTCGTCCAACTGTTCTGCGTCAGACTTCAGCACCACTTTCATAACCGGCTGAATCTTAACCTCTTGCGTCTGCAAGCCGATGAAAGAAACTACCAAAGTTCCCGCCGAACTTGATAATATGTGTAATTAGTTGATTATGAATTAACTATCCATTCTTTCCAAAATTGTCTTACTTCTAAGAAATAAGTCTTATAGGATAATATAAAACAGTTTTTTCGATTTATTTTCTACCACAAATGTTACCCGAAACCCCTGATTATATTTGAAACTATATCATCAGAAACTCTTCTATGTTTTTAGGTGTAATGATTTTGAAGTGGGCATCAGGATATGCCGTAGAGAAAGATTCCGGACATTTATTTTTTGATTTGCGCTCATTCCATTTAAATTCAAATGCGTTAATCATGCCGTTTTCTTCTTCAATGTAATCAATTTCTTTTTGTTGTTGGGTACGCCAGAACCATGATTGTGCAAAGCTGTTTTGATAGGCATTTTGCTTCAACCGTTCAGCTATCGCAAAATTTTCCCACAATTCTCCCGCATCCGTACGGTTTTCTATCTGGGCAAGATTCCCGATTACGGCATTCCGTATACCAAGATCCCAAAAATAAATCTTACGGCTTGCCTTTAATTCATTGCGGAGATTGCGCGAGAAACTTCCTAGGCGGAATACAATGAATGACTTTTCGAGTATGTCCACATAGCGTTCTACCGTTTTCGAATCCAAGCCTATCATGCTTCCGATTTCATTGTATGATACCTGGCTACCTATCTGCAAGGCAAGCGCCTTAAGCAAACGCATCAGCCTATCCGGCTTATTGATATTGTCGAGTGAAAGAATGTCCTTATACAGATAACTGTCCGACAGTTCTTTCAATATATTTTTCTCATCCCCCGGATTGTACACTGCTTCTGGATAATATCCGTAAACCAAACGGTGGGGAATCATGCGCAGTTCATCTAAAAGGCTGGTATGTGCTGCCATCTCTTTAAATGTCATAGGAAACATTTTGAACTCGCGCTTACGTCCGGTCAACGGTTCGTTTACTTTCGAAGCAAGGTCAAAAGAGCTACTGCCTGTCGCAACGACCTGTACGTTAGGTATCTGGTCTGTGACAAGTTTAATACGAAGCCCGATGTCCGGAATACGTTGTGCCTCATCTATCACAAGATATTTATTGTTGCCAAGCAGAGCACGCATACGGGTGGAAGACATCTCCCGGAATAAGTTCTGTATATCAATGTCGTCTCCGTTCAGCCATAAGACATCTTTGTTTTCACCGAGCAGTTGTTTGAGCAAGGTAGATTTGCCTACCTGTCTTGCTCCCATGATGATGATTGCTTTGTTCCCATCGAGCAATGGTCGTATGTTTTCTTCTAATATGCGATGTATCATAGACTGAATGTTTTCTGCAAAAATAGCAATCTATTTGATGAAATCCAAAATTATTACAATAAATTGGGAATGTAATCCGAATATCTTATAAGATAATTGGATTCTTTTGTACCATGCAGTGAAGAAAGCGGATGAAAAGCCTTGCAAAGGCTTTTTCTATCAGAATATTTCGACCCAATATGTTATTGGATAATGAAAGTATCTTTATTGCAAGATAATGATTACATTAGTGAAAAATATCGCAATATGAAGAATACATTTAAATTCGAGACTGTAGTAGATAGAGCCTTCTTTACGCGTAGAGAAAAAGAATTGCAATCTATCGGACAACTGTGGAGAAAGTGAAAACCATTTGGTGTTAATCTGTCTGCGGAGATTCGGGAAATATAACGTCTCCACTTGACTCGAAAAGGGGAATTTCTATCAGTACTGCTTTCTGTGCGTTAAAGCGTTTGTTGCGATAAGGGTACGTAATAAAGAATGAGCGTAATGAAATAGATGATCGTTTCTTTGCCCGTTGATATATAACCGAAGTTTGTAATCATTTAAAGAATAGTTTAAAAAAGGGTATCAAGATACGTTTATATATTTGATGATGTTTCTGTTCATTTCAAATTCGGTATAAAATCGATGCAAATACAATAATTCGGATTTGATAGTGATGGCTTCGGATTTTTCAATGACTTTTCAGAAAGACAGCATATACAATATAGAACACCCGTTAAACAATACTTACGCTAAGCATATTAAAAAATACACCCCAAAAGTTAGGCAAAACTTTTGGGGTGCTGATCAATTTGAAGTGATCTTTTTTATTTTAAATATTTTTTCATGTATTACTCTGCACTAGTTGTAGGCAAATGCAACATTTCCCTTGCTGTTCCGAAGCTTCCGGCACTAACGGTAAATTCCAAAACCGTAGTAATGACCCCATCTTCCAATGTTCCTGTTCCTGCAACATAAGTAGTTCCATATCCATTCAAGTCACTGAGAGCAGCCTGACGGGCTACTGATACAGTACGACCATCTGCACCGACTTGGAATACGATGTCATAACCTTCTTCGTATACAGCAATAGCCTTATACAAGCTTGGATTCTGGTCGGCCTGCATCACTTCAACAGGGAATGATTGAGGGCTACCATCTTCAAGGGTAAAGAAAGTAGATGTATAGGTACCTGTACCGATTGAAGAATATGTATAATCACGATAAATGGTAATGGTTTTCTGCAAAATAGCATCTACAGGAGCAGTTTCTTCTCCTAAACTTAATACCAAACGGTAATTCTCACCCGGAGTAATGTCGCCTACCGTAACATGGACGGTTGCCGTAAATTCACCGGCTTCAAAATTAACATTGGCAGGTACCTGGATTTCAGAAGGTACTGCGCTGCCGTCTGCCATTGAAGCATTCAAAGGAACAGTAGCAGCCTCATCTGATACTGCACGGATAACCTCTACATCAAAACCCTCATAACCTGTTGCCGGGAACGAAACACTCTGTGCGTTAATAGCAAAGGTTACGCCCATTGTGGTCCCTCCGTAAACAGGACCCTCATTATCTTGGTCGCAGGAAGTAAGCAATCCCATGACTGCTATACTCAAGCCTAAAAAATAATTCTTTAATTTCATGTCGTTATTCTAATTGATTAAGAATTTCTGTTATTCGTCACCTAACGGATTTTGATCGGTAGCCGGATTCAGACTTGCGTTACCATCAAATTCAGTCTGTGGAATGGTCATCACCCACATGTAGTTTTCCGGATTCGTGGTAGGACGTCCGGTAAGCAATGCATCGGTAGGCCAACCCATATCAGTTGTACGCACAAAGCCTTGTTTCAGACGGCGGATATCCCATACGCGTCCATATTCACCCCACAATTCGATACGACGCTGGTCGATAATGGCTTCCAGCAACGAACCGGTACGGTCTGAAGTAGTTTCGCCCAATTCTGTTCCCGTAAGGCTGTCAATCGGATAAGTCAAGTCACGTTGGCCCATCAGGTTTCTCAAATATTGATGTGCCACGTCTTCATTGCCCATACGGCATGCAGCTTCAGCGGCAATCAGATGCATTTCTTCTACACGCATCCAAATATAGTCTCCCTCCCAAGTCTGCGTATTAGATGACTTGAATTTTTCCTGAGTGTAACCGCTGTCATCAGTATTGGCTGGATGTTCCATGTCCCACCAATCTCTGCGTGAGTCTGATGCACTCATTAAGGCATACAAGTCTTTGCTGATTTGCTTTGGAGCAGTCGCCGCATAAGCCCCCAAGTCATAGTCCATGTGGCTGAAGAAGCTGGCATACATCGTTGACTGGTCAGAACGGATAGCAGCGCCCCACATTACATTTCCGGCACTGACATCATTCAGTCCTGCAAAAGCGTCAACCGGCTGAATTGTACAACCGCTTGTTTCAATAGCGGCAACCGCAGCGTCAAATGCCGTATTCCAGTCTTCCATCGTCAAAGCGATACGAGCCAGCCAGCCGTATGCTACGCTTTGGTCGATATGGGAGATGTGTGTACGGCGAGAACCTTGTCCTAACAATTCAATAGAACGGTTAATGTCACTCAAAATCTGATCATATACTTCCTGTACGGTAGCACGAGGCTTTCCTTTCGTTTCCGGATTAGAAGGCTCTGTATAAATCGGGCAGCAAGGTTCGCTTTCATGTCCTTTGTAAGTACGGGCAAAGTTTTGAGCCAACATAAAATAGGAGAATGCCCGGATAGCGTATGCCTGACCCAATACATTATTTACCAGTTCCGTAGTTCCTTGCATGCTGCCGTCGCCTGCCAAAATTTCATTGGCACCGTTCACCCATGTATAGAAACAGTTCCACATGTCATACGGACGCCATGCCGTGCTGGCATACATATCTTTTACCTGATACAGGCAGTCGTACCAGAACCAGCCGCTACCCATTGCAGCTTGTATCATGTCTTCACCCATCAGATCTGCCATCAATACATACGAATTGATACCGAAACTTTGATGTGTATTTGCTTGAGGTGACCATGAATTATACATAGAACGATACATACCATTTAAAGCTACAATAGCAGTACCCGCATTATCAGAGATTCCACTACTCGACATAGAGTCTGTAGGCGCAGTTTCCAGCGCATCGTCCGAGCAACCCGCAAGCATAGCACATCCTACGACTCCTGCAACTATATAATTGAATATTTTGTTCATGTCTTTTCTTAAAATTTAAATTGATTAGAAATTAACTTCGAAACCTAACGACCAAGTCTTGTTCGGAGTATAAGCGTAATCGGTTTGTCCTTTAAAATTATATTGCGGATCCATACCTTGCAGATGCGTAAACAATGCCAGGTTATCCACAGAAGCAAATACGCGTACAGAACCTAAACGGGCTTTCTGCATCCATGCTTTCGGCAATGTATAACCTAACGTAATGTTCTTAATGGCAAAATAAGAAGCGTCTACCAGAAAACGGTCATTGGTTGCGTATGAACCGGCGATTTCAATACGCGGCACATCAGTAATGTCACCCGGTTTCTGCCAACGGCGTAATGCGTGGACGTTCCAAGTATTGTTGTAATACATATTGTTCATCGAACCAGCATACAGACTATCGTAAATCTTACCGCCAATCGAATAAGTGGTCAAGATAGACAGGTCAATGCCTTTCCATGTCAGGTCGGTACTGATGCTACCGTACAAATCGGGGATACGGCTGCCCAAATAATACTTGCTGTTATTGGCTTTGCTGTAATCACTGGTGATATAATCTTCACCTATCTTATTGCCGTTTTCATCCGTATCATATACCCAATAAAGCTGTGCACCGGTCGCAGGGTCTACACCAGCACTTTTTGCCATATAGAACGTGTTGATAGGCATGCCTTCTTTAATGCTGTAGATACCACTGATGATTTCAGGAGAATCGCCGGTCAGTTCCAATACTTTATTCTTTACTGTAGAGCCCATCCATGACAAGTTCCAGGTCAGATCTTCTGTCTTGACAAGCGTACCTCTGATTTCAAATTCAAAACCGCTGTTACGCATACTTCCTACATTGGCGTTATAGCCATTATAACCAGTCGAAGTAGCCATAGGGTAGCTTAACAACATATCGGTTGTCTTCTTATTATAATATTCAGCGTTAATGCTCAAACGGTGATCCAGTAACAAAGCTTCAATGCCGACATTCAAGTTGCCATTCTTTTCCCATGTCAACGATCTGTTTTCCAATGATGAAGGCATTGCACCCGGATTGTTTTCATTAGTCCAGCTCAAATCGTAGAGTCCTTGCCACAGATAATAATTAGGGTTACCGTTTGCGTCCAAAATATTATCATTACCTTGCTGTCCATAACTTACTTTCAATGACAAGTTATTGACCCATTTCACGTCTTGCATGAATGCTTCTTTCGATATACGCCAGTTACCTCCTACAGACCAGAAAGTACCCCAACGGTTGTCTTTATAGAAACGTGAAGACCCATCCGTACGCAACGAAGCAGAGAAGTAATATTTCTCATCAAAGTTGTAATTGAAACGGCCGAACCAAGATTCGATGCGGTATTTGTTGGTATATGAATCCGCGTCATACAATACAGCACCCGGACGCAATTCCAAAATACCATCTACCAAACCGGTCCTTCCTGCTGAAAGGTATTCATATTGGTAAGCATAAAACTCATGACCACCCATTATGTCGAAGTTATGCAAACCGAATGTACGGTTCCATGTCAGAATCTGGTTGAATGTATAGCTTTGCATACGGATACTGTATTTCTGCAACAAACCGCCTGCGTTAGCCTGATTACCGTGATACATATTCATGTAATCCATCTGGTTCTGGTTACGATAGTCCATACCGAAGTTAACAGAGAACTTCAAGCCTTTGAATACACCAAATTCATCTTTATCACCACCCAATGTGAAGCCGGTACGCAAGCTGGCTACATCATTTTTTACTGATGATTTATCATCAATCAAACCTCCTAATGGGTTATAGTCATCATAACTACCCGGACGACCGCTTTCACCATAGTCCAATTGAGGATTTCCGTTTGCATCCAACAAGTTATTACCGTTCTCATCCTTTATATATACAGGAAGCAACGGAGAAATGAATTGAGCCGAATACCATACGTTAGATTGTGATGTATCTTCATATTGGCTATAATTCATAATAGAATGTGTCAATGACACGTTCATATTTGCTTTAAACCAATCAGTTACATCTGAAGTGATGCTAGCACGTCCGTTATAACGTTGGAAACCTGTATTAGTCAAAATTCCATCTTCATTTACATAACCTAAAGAGAACATATATTTTGTTCTTTCCGAACCTCCGCTCAATGAAAGCTGATGTTCGTGACGGAAAGCTCTGTTATGTTGTACAGCATCCAACCAACGTTCGTCCCACGCAGAAACAGCATCTGCACGTACCTGACCTGTAGCTGGGTCAATCAATTGATCCCATGTATAATTCTTGAACGGATTATAAAGCTCACCGGCGCTACCACCCAAGTTGCGAGCCAATGAAGCACGAGCCATAGCCTCAGCCTGCTCCCATGAATAGCCATTGCCAAACGCATAACTGTTACGGGCTGCTTCATAACTCAATTGAACAAAATCTTTTTGGCTTACTGTTTCATACTCAGGAATAGCACGGGAAGACCAGCCTGCGGTAGAACGCCAAGTTACGTTAGTCTTGCCTTCTTTACCCTGTTTTGTCGTAATCATGACTACACCGTTCGCACCACGTGCACCGTAAAGGGCAC
>ERZ827181.1427-NODE-1427-length-25811-cov-2.986760_pt1 | contig 25811 bp, 20 predicted proteins | sample MGYA00519778_ERZ827181 | MGnify/ENA primary metagenome ERZ827181 (study PRJEB31778, sample SAMEA3449273) | human gut metagenome | biome: human gut; feature: human-associated habitat; material: faeces | place: United Kingdom | collected 2010/2012 ...
CTTTGAAGTGAACTTGTTTACCACATCAGGTACCATATCAATAATCCTTGATAATCCATCCTGATCTTTAATGCTGATAAGCTTAGATGAACCATCCTTAATAACCAAAACAGCGCTTGGTACTATCTTTCCCCCAACTCCGCCTGATCCTGTTTCTCCTTTTGAAAAAGTACCTATTCCCATTCCAAAAGAAACATCAGCCATAGGAAGGATTATTGTATCTCCTACCACAACCGGTTCTCCAACAACAGACTTTGTTGTAATAAATTTTTCCATTGCCTTTAATAAATCATCTGTAGGTTTTTTGTTATCTGCCATAATAATGCCTCCCTAAATAAATTTCTTTATAATTCTCTTTATATTTTCATTAAAATAAAATTTCAAACAATATACTATAACCACGCCTAAGTAAATATGTCCCTTAAAAATAATGTCACCTTTAAACACTTTATTTTCAAAATCAGGATAAACCTTAAACCTTTTAGGATTAATATTAAATATTCCATATATCATTCCAAGAGCGCCTAATGCCTCTCCCGTTAAATAACTTTCTTCAAATCCCATATATAGATTGCCTTTTATCCTGTTAGGAGCTAAATGCTTTAGAAGTTTTAGAACCATTTTTTTGCCATAGGCATAAGCCTCTTTTGTTGTCTTTGAAGTTATAAATTGCTTAACGGTTTTAATCTGATTTATTATTTCATCTATACTGTTCTTTTTATTTTTTGCATTTTCTTTTATATTATGAATTTTATCTTTTATATTTTCTACAATTTTCTTTATTCTTTGTTTTAATTAATTGCTATCCCGGATTTATTTTAGGAAGTAACGTTAATGAAGTGAATAGCGATATATTATGTAAAATCTCCTTTTCCAGATTGAATTTGAGAGATAAAATTCAGTGCTTATCATTTATGCAAAATGATAAGAAATGTCAGCTATATTTAAATTATTTTAGGGGAAAATTTAAACTCAATGATACTTACATATCACGAACAAAGCTGACAATTCCTAAAAGAATAGTTCAAATTCTCAGGATCTTTCTTTCGGATTGGCTTTTAATTAAGCTCATTATAATCAAAAGACATTTTGTAGATAGTTTTAAAATTTAACTTTTTTTGTTGTCTAAAAGACGCAAGCTTCGCGCGATAACTATTTTTACAAATCTTCTCCTTTTGCTTCCATTAGGAAAAAATTTAGAGAACAAGTTCATCATTTTGTTGTATCTATTAATTTTCTTTTGTAAATCTTTATCTTCCTTCAGATTTATGTCATTGTAATAAATATAATTCACAGCCAATTGGATTTGTCTAGATAGTTCGCATACCGCAGGTTCTAACTGAGAATCATGGTTAATAAAAGGTAGGTTGCTTAATGCATCGTGCCACAATTTGCTGACATTCCCAGAACTCCATTTTTCAATACCCTTATAACAAGAACTAGAAAGTTCTTCATAGAACGAGGGATTATCAATTAATGAAAGTAGTGTTTCAGAAAACAACAGGGGTTGTCCAACGGGTGTCGAAATGACTCCTTCGTTTGCAATGTCCACGTAGGGCAAACTATACATGATTGTTGGTGTTCCCATCGATCTAGCCTCTCCGATTACCATCGGGGAACCCTCAACATAACTCGGTAAAATTAAAACTGTAGCTCCCGAAATTTTCTCTTCTACATTTTGAATCTGTCCAAGCAGGTTAACTTTGCCTGCTATTATCAATTCTTTTAATTTTGATTTAAAGTTGGCTTCATCTTGAGGATTTGTAAAACTTCCACAAATTTCAAATACTATGTCGTTTCTTTGATTGCAAGTATTAAGAATTATGGGAATTAAGTCCTCAGAACCCTTTAAAGGAGTTAGTCGTCCCAAGAATAAGACATTCTTAACTCCGGATGAAAGTTTTTTATTTTTATACTTAGGGTCCAAGGTGAGAATGTTTGGCATATATATCGCCTGAGACACTCCAAGACTTTGCCAAAACATTAAATCACTTTGACTAAGACAAGTTAATAAATTAGTAAGTTTATAAACAGCCGTTCGTTCTGCCATCAAAGCTATTTGCCCTGTATAGAACGGAACAGCAAATGAGTTATGCTCTTGTGCGATCACGTTGAGTCCGTGAAATTTAAAGTACAGGATGTCTCTTAACGTCTTCTCCAAGTAATAATCAACAAAAATTAAGGTATTTATTCCTTCCCCACAACAAAATTTTAAGATCTCAAGCCTCCTATCTTGTCCCTCCGCAATACATTTAACATTAACTGACGAGGCAACTGGATAATCATTTTCGGATTCGAAACTAGTAATTAAGTGAATGTGGTAATAATTGGACAATATGCTTGCTAAGGAGCAGGCCATTCGCTCTGTCCCACCTCCTTGAAGTTTAGTGACAACTATACCTATTCTCTTTATGGGTTCGAATCCTTTCTTCTTTTTCAAAATATGGGAGAGAACAGCAGCACTAGATGTGATATCAAAATGCAGTATTTCATGAAACAATGGGATAGGAGAGAAAGTGTTGCAAAAGTCATCCCAGATTTCAGGAAAGGATGTAAAGACATTGCAGAGTTTAGGTGCTATCCAAGGAAGGTTAGAGTCTAAGAGAGTCTGAAAATCAGTTTTTCTACGTTTTTCTTCAAGAAAGCAAAATCCTAATTGCTTGCAGTTGGAATAATCGCGAGCTAATCTTCTTGCATTTGATAAGGTATCGCCCAAGCTACTTCTGGTTAAAGATGTGGGATTTAGACGGTAACAATAGTGACCGAGGCCAGCTTTTGATGAGAAGGTTTTAGCTATATTGAACAAACCTGCGGAATAACAGAGATCGTCAGCCATATTGATGTAGGCTGAATTTTCTTTTAACTCGATCCTATCAAAAAGTTTTATAAAGAGGTTTCTTCTTATTGCTGTTCCTGCTAATTGCCAAAGCCTTTTCGATACAAAATAATCCCAAACTTCTTGGCCCTCAATAGACTTATTCTCAACATTGAAAATATCTTTTTTTTCCCGCGCTTCGGAAAATCTCAAAATATCAGTTTTGGATCTGTCTAGATAAGATAACAACTCTTTCCAACGCATAGAAAGAAGAGTATCGTCAGAATCCAAGGAGAGAATATATTCTCCTTGCGATGCAAGGATTCCTGTCTTTCTAGCTTGGAAAACACTTGAATTTTTCTGATGCACTAAACACCTGATATTTAGAACACCGGTGAATTCCTGAACTATTGTTTCTGGATTGTTTGGTGAAGCATCGCTTACTACAATTACTTCAGTCTCGTTTTTGAAATGAGAAAGTCCGTCAAGACTTTTCAGGCAGTCAGAGAGATAACGTTCAGTCTTATAAACGGGGATGATAATAGATAATAGGGGCATAGCTGAGATTAAATTACTATCCAAAATACTCTTTACAAACAATAGCTGGATTATCGTCCATCCGTATTTTTCCATGCTCAAGCCATATAGCTCTAGTACAACACTTTTCAATTAATTGTCTTGAGTGCGAGGCAATTACTAGAACGTTCGACCTATCAATGAGTTTGTTAAGCCTTTCCTCTGCTTTTTTTTGAAAGGCTAGGTCGCCGACAGAGAGCCATTCGTCCATGAGCAATATATCTGGAGAAATCATTGTTGATACTGCGAAAGCTAGCCTCATATGCATGCCTGTAGAGTATGTCCTCACTGGCATCTCAATAAAAGAGCCCAATTGAGTAAATTCAATTAGTTCTGACAAAGATTTATCTACTTCAATTTTGGGTATTCTCAGAAGTGCTGCGCGCAAGTATATATTTTCAATTCCTGTTGCTTCTGGATCAATTCCTAATGAAATATCAATTAGGGAACCTACATCTCCAATAATTTCTGCATATCCTGACGAGGGCTGATAAACCTTTCCCAAAACACGAAGAAGCGTGCTTTTTCCTGCACCGTTATGGCCCAATAGTCCGACCCTTTCATGTGGCTTAATATCTAAATTAATGTTATCTAAAGAGCGGACAATTGTTTTTCCGGCTTCCGTTAACCCTATTTTCCCTCCGGTTGCTATTCCCATAACTGTTTTTTTTAAAGATCTTCCTTGAGAGTTAAAAACAGGAATATCAACGCAAACATCTTTTAAAGAAATTTTCATGACTAAAGCCAGTAAGCAATGCGGGGTCTATACTTATCAAAAAACTTAATGGAAACTAACCATCCAAAGAGGCATAAACCTGCAGAGATAATCCAATTTGAAAAACTTGGAGCATTCCCGAGTAAGGGCTCCCTAACTATGGCGAGTAAGTGGTAAAAGGGATTAGGCTCGAGGATCATCACACTTGCCCTCGCGGGTAAGAGTGCCGGGAGCCAAATAATAGGTGTCACATAGAAAAAAATCTGAAGAATGCTTGCAACAATTTGAGTTAAATCCCTGAACCTAGAGCAGACTATAGATAATAAGATGGATATCCAGACAAGATTTAAGATAACAATTACTAGTCCGGGTATAAATAAAAATACATTCAGGCCAATCCCTCTTTGAACGCAAAGTAGAACAATAGGTAAGATAATGATATTGTGGAAGAAGATATATAAATTCCTAAATATCATTCTATATATGTGGGTTGTGAGAGGCAACGGTAATTGTTTAATTATTGGCTCCGCTGTAACAAATACGGAAGTAGCCTCGGTAATTGTAGAAGAGAGAAGTCCCCAAATAATTAAACCAGCGGCTAGGAAAGGTAGAAAATCAGACATCGGAGACTTGAAGAGGGAGCCAAAAATAATCCCAATACATGCAATCATTACCCCTGTGGATATTGTTATCCAGAAAGGCCCCAACGTGGAACGTCTATAACGTTGTCTAATATCGGCTCTTGCAAGATATAAAGGAAGTCCTATGTTGAGAGTTGCTCTTTTAATGTCCTCCCAACCTTCTCCAAAAAATTTGCTCATTTTTATGAAAAAAATTTAGACGGTCTATGAGTTTACCGTATAGACACAGAGGTTACAATCTAAGGGTCGCGACGTTGTAAATACAGATGAACTTAAGCACATTTGAACTTTTCAAAAGCCTGAATAATGCCGATGGTTCAATAGAGCTATCAAATACAGAGCTTATAAAATTACAGAATTGCCTTTTCGACATTTTGTCAGATATAGACTTATTTTGCTCGAAGAATCATATCTCTTACTTTCTAAGCGGAGGGACTGCTCTTGGCGCCCTTCGGCATAAAGGCTTTATTCCTTGGGATGATGATCTTGACATTAATATGACCCGAAAAGATTTCTCTGCATTCTTCAAGAACTTTGAGAAAACTTTCCCGGGAAAATATGTAGTTCAAAGTCCGGGGCAAACACAAGATTATTTTCTGACTTCCGGAAGAGTTAGGCTTAAAAATTCAGCCTACGTCACTAGAGGCGAGTTGGATGAAAAGGAGCAGGGCATATTTGTTGGTATTTTTATAATTGAAAATGTCCCGAATAATAAGTTTTTAAGAAAAGTGCACGGCTTCTTTTGCCTAGGTTTCGGATTTCTTCTTTCCTGCAGGATGTTTTATAAAAACCGAAAGTCTTATCAAGCCCTTCTTTCTGGAAGTCCGGAAGCTAAAAAGGTTTTTAAAATAAAAAATACCATTGGTTTTTGTACTTCATGGCTGTCAGCTTCAAGATGGAACTCTCTTACAAATTGTGTCCATTCTATGTGTAGAAACGAACATTCTGAATATGTATCTATTCCGTCTGGTCGTAAGCATTACTTTGGTGAGCTTTATAAGCGATCGGGTTTTTGTGAAAAAGACTACTTGGATTTTGAAGGCTTACGTTGTCCTGTTGCAAAAGACTTAAATGATTACCTCACAAAACTGTATGGTCCGGACTACATGACTCCGCCTCCTCCAGAGAAGAGAGAAAAACATTTAATATTTAAATTCAAACTTCCTGTAAATTTTAAAGGTAAATCATGATAGCAGCGGTTGTTTTGGGAGCAGGAAAGGGCACGAGAATGGCAAGCTCAACTTTGCCGAAACAATTTTTGAACCTTGGCGGGTCGCCTATGATCGTCCAGACCGTCGAGAAGTTTGCGGTCATAGAAGGGGTGAACAAAATTGTCGTTGTTGTGTCTAAACCATGGATGACCCATGCTAGAGATTTATTTAGAGATAAACCTTACCAAGAGAAACTGATCTTTTGTGAGGGAGGAAACTCCCGGCAAGAATCCCTCTTTAATGCGTGTAATTACTTAAAGGATGAGTTTGGCAAGGATGTTGGCGTCATTAGTCATGATGCGGCAAGACCATTTCTATCTATAAGGATTATTGAAGATAACATCAAACAGCTAAAAAAAGGGAATGCATGCGACACCGTTCTTCCGTGTACCGACACGATAGTAGAGAGTAAGGATTTAAAGATCATATCAAATATTCCTAACAGGAATAACCTTTATCAAGGCCAAACTCCTCAAAGCTTTATCTGTCAGGAGTATATCGATGCCTATGAAAAAATCGGAGAGGATCCTTCGGTCACTGACGCGGCCAAACTCCTACTGAAATCTGGAAAACCCGTTTTGCTTGTTAGGGGTGAGCCGTTCAACATAAAAGTAACTACTGACTTTGATCTTGCTTTCGCCGACTTTTTGATGTCTTCTAAACAATGATCAATCAAAAAATCAAATTAGTAAGGCCTGGTCTTTTCCTGCCTTTTTTTTCTTCACGGCTTGAGACAACAGATAAAGTTATCGTAGCGCCAACCGTTTTATCAATTTGCGCTGCAGACCAGAGATATTTTATGGGCGCTAGGCCAGCCGCTGTCTTGAAAGAAAAATTGCCCATGTGTTTAATTCATGAGGCTATAGGACAGGTTGTCTATGATCCCCTTAAAAATTTCAAGGTTGGTCAGAATGTAATTTTGCTGCCTAATGGTGGAGAAGACGATCTCTTGGATAATTACGGGTCAAATTCCTATTTTCGTTCGAGCTCGGCAGATGGGTTCACGCAAGAATTTTTGATGATGGAAGGGAAGGAGCTTTTACCTTTTGCTACTCAGTCACCTAACTATTATGTTTTTGCAGAGCTTTTGAGTGTTTGCTTTCAAGCTATAAGCCGTATACCCTACAATTGTTGGACTCATGCCGCCTCTGTAGGGATATGGGGAGACGGAGTAGTAGGGTATTTGTTATCCCTCTGCATAAAAAAAGAATATCCCAATCTCAGGGTTACAGTATTCGGAAAGCACGAAGAGAAATTGCTTCTTTTTTCTCATGCTGATAGTGTTGAAATTCTCAGAGAGGACTATTCTTCCATTCCTCATATTGATATTGCTTTTGAAGCCGTCGGAGGCGCAAAGGCCGGTGAGGCAATAAACCAAATAATAAAAACTATAAAACCTTGCTCTTCAATTTGTTTAACGGGAGTATCAGAGTTCCCGGTTCCTATTGATACAAGGAAACTTCTTGAGAAAGGAATTTCACTCATAGGAACAACTCGATCGCTGAAAAAAGACTTTCTTAAGGCAAAAGAATTTTTGGACAACGTTAGGGACTTTTCAATGTTTGATAAAGTTATCTCAAATCGTTTTATTATCAGTTCTTCAGAGGATTTAACCCATGCCTTTTACAGCGATCAAAAAGTACCGTTTAAGACATTATTGTATTGGCAGATTTAATTGATTATGTTCTAAATTAGAAAATGATGTATAGAAATAGGGAGATCATTATCTTGTCTCATTCTTTGTGATTTGAGTGGAATTGACATGGAGAGATTTCAAGAGGGAACACTAAAATCGAACTTATTGATTTCTTCGAAATTTTTATTGTTTGCGCAGAAATAACGAGGATAGGAGTTCGTATCCTTTAAAACCTGTTTGCATGAGATGGATCAGAAAAATTTAAAAAATCGATTTTCAGAGTTGAATCAACTAATAGTCATTACATAAAATTCGTAATCTCATTATCACAAGATTAAAAGAAAATCGCAATCCGCCTTAGCGGCTTTTAATGGTCTTTTTGGTTTGTAAAACGTTAAGAATTTTCCCTGCATTAGAATATCGTCTTTTAAGAAAGAATTACAGGAACAGAATATGTGCGGCATAGTTGCGGGCATAAGCTCAAAAAATATAATCCCAACTCTTTTAAAAGGATTGAAGCGCCTTGAATATAGGGGGTATGATTCCTGCGGCATTGCTACAATTGAAAAAAGCAAGTTAACACGGTTTCGCTCCGTTTCTAGAGTTGAATTTCTTGAAAGGAATATTCAGGAAGCCGAATATCTTCCGGGGAGGATTGGCATCGCTCATACCCGTTGGGCCACCCACGGAGCACCCGAAATAAGAAATACTCACCCTCATTTTTCTCACGATACTCTTGCCATTGTTCATAATGGAATCATTGAAAATTTTGAAGAGCTCAAAAAATCCTTAATTAATAACGGTTACGAATTTGAGAGTGACACTGATACCGAAGTAGTGGTCCATTTGATCCATTCGTTTTACGAAGGAGATCTTTTCTCGGCATTTAAAAAAGCCGTTCCTTTGTTAAAAGGAGCGTTTGCTATTGCTGTGATGTCCAAAGATGAACCTGAAAAATTAGTTGCAGTCCGTAAGGGTGCTCCGTTAGTGTTGGGTATCGGCGAAAAGGAAAATTTTGTAACTTCAGATCCATTGGCTTTATCGGACGTTACCGATAAGTTTATTTATTTCGATAATGGCGACATCGCAGAGATCACGCCGGATTTTTATCAAATCTATAGTTTTGATGGGAACAAATATACCTCTGTTGGAAGAGAAGTAATTACTATCGAGCCTCAAGTTCATGACCTCTCTTTAGGTGAATACTCTCACTATATGGAGAAAGAAATTTGCGAGCAGCCCAACGCTGTACGAAAAACGATTGACTCCCTCGTGGGATTTTCTCCTGAAGCCTTTGGTTTCAAGGCTCTTGAATATTTTAAAAGGTTAAAACGAGTTTTAATTCTCGCCTGTGGAACAAGTTATTACGCAGGACTCGTTGCAAAGTATTGGTTGGAAAAAATATCAAAAGTACCTTGTGACGTAGAGATTGCAAGCGAATATCGATATAGGTCTAGTGTCTCTGACCCGGATACATTGGTAGTTGTGATTTCTCAGTCCGGTGAAACCGCAGATACGTTAGCGGCCCTACAGCATGCCAAAGAGAAGGGCATGACGATGACTATTTCCATTTGCAATGTAGAAACAAGCTCTATGGTAAAGGAGACTGGGGCACACTTTATAACAAAAGCTGGTCCAGAAATCGGAGTTGCTTCGACTAAAGCCTTTACAACTCAGTTAATTGCCTTATTGGGATTGTCTGCTTCTATCGGTAAAACCCAATTTGCATTGGAAACTGAAGAATTGCTGGACCAACTAAATAAACTTCACGAAATTTTAGAAAAAACCTTGTCCTTGAAAGGAAGTTTATCTGAATGGGCAGAAGAACTAGTGGATGCTCGTGATTCTATCTTCCTTGGGCGTGGGCACTTGTTTCCCATTGCTTTGGAAGGGGCTTTGAAATTAAAGGAAATTTCCTATATTCATGCTGAAGGTTATCCAGCTGGTGAGCTTAAGCATGGACCATTGGCGTTAGTTGATAAACATCTTCCTGTTTTTGTCTTGGCTCCGTTTAATAATTTGATTGATAAAGTTAAAAGTAATATTCAAGAAGTGAGAGCAAGGCAAGGTAAAGTATTTGTATTGTCAAATGATCTTTCTCTTGTGGACGAGAGTGGGGATGGCTTGAATGTTATTAAAATGCCAGAAGTACCTGAGGGACTGGAGCCGATAGCTTATGTTGTTCCGCTGCAATTGTTAGCTTATCTCACAGCGACGCTAAAAGGAACAGATGTTGATAAACCCAGAAATTTAGCGAAAAGTGTCACAGTCGAATAACTAAGCTCACTCAAGGAATTCTTTTTTGCTCAGTAAAGGAGATGAGTGCAGAGTGTTCATTTAGCCTTCTTTGTTAGTAATTTAACGAATTTACGTTCAGGAGCTGAGATTGAAATTGCTTTTAGTTGGCGCAGGTATTTCTAACTTAACGTTGGCAAGATTATTTGCCGAGCTGGGGCATTTTGTTTCTATTCTTGATAGAAAAGATCACATCGGGGGAAATTGTTTCGACTACTTTGACGAAAACTTTATCGACATTCATACTTATGGCACTCATATCTTCCATACTGATGACGCTGAGGTCTGGAGATTCCTTTCTCAGTTTACACAGTGGTATCCATATCAGCACGAAGTAAAAGCATTGGTGGACGGTCAGCTCGTTCCTGTCCCTTTTAACTTCAATTCAATTGAGCAACTATTCCCCAAAGAAATGGCTGAGCGGATGATTTCGGCTCTTTTGTCTGAATTTGAATTTAACAAAAAAGTCCCAATTCTCATGCTTCGTGAGAGTAAAAATTTGGACCTTCAGTTCCTTGCGGAATACGTTTACGAAAAAATCTTTCTCCACTATACAGAAAAGCAATGGAATGTCCGTCCGGAAGATTTAGACCCTCTTGTGACGAGCAGAGTTCCTGTTTTCGTTGGAAGAGATAATCGATATTTCCAAGCAAAGTATCAAGGTATTCCGTTGGAAGGTTATACAAGTATGTTCGAGAAGATGGTTGATCATCCTAATATCGAAGTTCGCCTGAATACGGAATTCGATAAAAGCATGTTGGATGAATATGACCACTGTTTCTTCTCGGGCGCCATCGATGAATTCTTCGGCTATAAATTTGGTCAGTTACCGTATCGCAGTTTGAGATTTGATTTCTTGACCCTCAATCGGCCTTATTTCCAATCTAACTCCGTTGTTAATTATCCCAATAATTACGATTTCACAAGAATCGGGGAATACAAGTACTTCTTAGATACTCAATCTCAGAACACAGTCGTTTCTTATGAGTATCCGGAAGCCTTTGTTTTAGGCAAGAACGAAAGATACTATCCGATCATCAACGAAGAAAATGAGCGTCTTTACGGAAAATATCTCGAAGAAGCCAAGAATAGAAAGTCACTTTCTTAGGAAGACTTGGTGACTACAGGTATTACGACATGGACCAGGCCGTCGCTCGTGCTTTGAAATTGGCAAAAGCTTTTTGGTAGTGAACCACTGCACAAAGGATGGGTGATATAACATAATTAGTACACTGCCGAAGATTGTGATTATGAAGATTAAAGCCCCCTCATTTGTTGATTTATTCGCAGAAACCTCGCCGCAGCAGGGCGGTGCCAGAAGAACGAAGTTCCTTGAGACTTTGGATCGCATCATTACTTGGCAGGATTTGAAATCGCTGATCGGACCGGAGGCAAACGAGGCGCTCAGCCTTATTCTCTGGAATTCATGATCCGCATTCATTTTCTTCAGCTGGTCTATAACCTGTCGGATCCAATGTGTGAAGAGACACTTCACGACTCTTTCGCATGTCGCCGCTTTGTCAGTCTGACGATGGATTCAAAATGTCCGGACGAGACTACGATCCTGCGTTCCCGTCATCTCCTTGAGAAAAACGGTCTGGATAAACAGGTCGTTGACTTGTTCAAGAAGCAACTCACCGACAAAGGTCTTCTCTTCAGCAAAGGAACGATAGTTGACGGTTCTTTTATTGAAGCGCCGAGTTCGACGAAAAACGCTGACAAAACGGGATCCTGAAATGCACTCAGCGAAGAAAGGCAGCAACTGGCACTTCGGAATGAAGATGCACATTGGTGGGGATAAAGCCACCGGAATCATCCACACGGTGGCAACGATTCTGGCTAATGTTCACGATGTGACTAAGGTTGACGAATTACGACGCCCCGATGATTGGGAAGTAATCGGTGATTCCGGATATCTCGGCATGGGAAACGCGAGAGTGTAGATCCTGAACGCGTAACTTATACGGCCGCAAAACGTTATAGTCAGAGAAAGAAGCTCTCAGAAAAGAGAAGTGCCGACGAAAAGGAGCTGAGTTCTATTAGATGCAAGGTCGAACCCCCCCCCTCATCGAATTAAGGTTCAGTTTGGATAAAAGAAAGTCAGATATAGAGCGTTGGCCAAAAATACGGCACATTTAACAATGCTGGCTTCGATTGCCAACATGTTCATCGGAAATTGTTTCGAAAAACGAACCAAGGTGAGCTTCGCCTAGGATAACTGTATCTATAAGGGAGGAAATTGATTGATTAGCCCTAATCAATCCCTCCCGAATGGAAAATTCTTGCCAAATTCCCCAAAAATTAAATCTCGGCAGGGCCACTGAGAAGAATCAAGCGTTTTGCAGACCTTCCCTAATATTACTAGAGACCCGCGAGTAGGCTAAACTTTAAATCCAGTTTTTAGAAAAACACTATTCAGAAAAAATGTCCGACCTCAAAAAAGCACTAAACCAAGCTCTGTCTCAACTGTCTATTCTTTTAGAAGCTGCTGATGAAAAATCTGGCAACCTCTCTCCCGAAGAAAAGAATTGGCAAAATGGAACAGTTGGGGATATCAAAAAAACAAAGAGTTGGCTAGAAGAAATACTGGTTGATAGTAAATTATTTGAGAAGAATATTTCTTTTCAAAAATTTGTAGTCGCGGTTCTAAAGAACTTAGATCTGAATACTGTCCTCTACTTCTTAAATTATCCTAGGAGTCGTTCTGTTTATTCTGCATGTGGAAATCGTTTCAAAGGCGTATTGCAGCTAGAAGAATCTTACAAAGTAATGAGAGACCTTGACTTCGGCGATCGTAATACGGTAGTTGTTGGAGCCAATGGATGTGGAAAAACATCGCTCGCCACTCAACTGCAACAAATTGTGCATAAAAATCTTGGAATCGTAATACCGGCCCAAAGAGTTCTTCTAATCCCCAATATTAAGAATATTCCTTCTAAGACCACTGCGGATGCAATTTATGAAACGTTTGACAGGTCCATTCCAAATTACAAAAAAAATTTTAGTATTGATAACCCAACTCGGTATCATTCTTACGAAGAAGCCATTGGTAGCGAATTTACTTTTCTCTTGACACAGCTTTTTTCTGAAAAAATAGCAAATTACTTTAAGTTGGAAGATGAATTCAACGCGAACCCGAAAGATCCAGGAAAATTTGCATCGTTTTTTAATTCAAAAGCAAATGAAGTTATAGGGATATGGGAATCTTTATTTCCCGGTTTAATACTTAAGTTGAAAGAGACAGGATCTCTTCGTGTCAGAAGAAAGACCACAATAGAATACGATGGTAATTCGCTGAGTGAAGGAGAAAAAGAGGCCCTTTACCTTATCGGGAGAGTTTTGCTGGCTCCTAAAAACTCTTTAATTATTGTTGATGAACCAGAAGCTCATTTACATAAATCCGTTGTTTGCGCACTTTGGGACAAATTAGAACAGAAAAGAGAAGACTGCGTATTCTTTTATTTTACGCACGATATAGATTTCGCTGTTACAAGAGACGCAAAAAAAATCTGGATAAAGTCTTTTGAATATCCAAATCACTGGGATTTTAGATTTCTGAGTGATGACACAATTCCAGAAGACCTCTATCTGGAGTTACTGGGAAGTAAAAGAAAAGTTCTTTTCTGTGAGGGAAAAAAGCAAAGCTTTGATTACAAATTGTATTCTGCACTTTTTCCAGATTTTTTTGTTGTACCAGTGGAAAATTGCTCAAAAGTACGAGCATATACAAGGGCTATGAATTCGGGAGGGCTGGCCAATGTACAAGCACTGGGGATTATAGATAGGGACTTGTTGACTGAAGAGGATGTTTCAGAGTTAATTAAAGAAAACATTTACGTCTTAGGTGTTTCTGAAATAGAAAATGTTTTCCTTCTCTCTGAATTATTGAAACCCTTTGCTTCAGCACAAGGTGACAATATCGATTTTGAAGCTATGCAGACTGAACTTCTTAATAAAATTGCAGAAAAAAAAGAAGAGATGCTTCAGCAAGCGAGATGTTTCTATGCAACACAAATTTTTTCTAAAACAGAGTTTAAAAGACGCTGTTCAGACTCTGAAATTTTACAATCTCTGAATGATAGAACTGAAAAAGGTATCCTTATTCTTACAAAATTAGTAAGGGATCTTGATTTAAAACTTTCGGACGCAGTAAACAAACGAGACTATGCAACTGCGGTAGAAGTAGCGTTCGATAAAGGTCTGATAACTACTGTTCAGCGTTTCTTTTATAGTTCGAGTGCCGATTATTTAAGAGCAAAGTTGATTAACTTTCTAAAGCGGGATAGAGGTGTCGCCGAAAAGGTTATCGAAAGAATTGGCCTTGGTGGAATACTTTGTGAACTTGAAAAATCCAAGTAGGGAGGTGGGCTCGATTATTCTTGATCCATATCTTAATTCTCCTAATAAATACCTACTTAAAATGCGGCAACGAAAATGTTAGATAGGAGCGGTCCTAAAACAAGGATAATTTTTACCTGATCATCTTTTTCGGTTTGATCAGTTGAAATGCTCTTAATAGGGAATAAGATATTTAGTGGTTGCAACTATATTTAATTGATAACAGATGAATAAACGTAAATCGGAGTAAGTTATTCAAATAAAAAATGTTGTAATCTAAAATATAATTTAGTTTAGGATTATGAGTATTTTCTAATTCAATAGATTTATATTTTTTCTTTGAGGTATTGTTCAATTAGGGTTGGTATTCCATATTTGTTTTTGATACGTTGAATCATCTCATTAGAAGGTCTACCTTGTGCTTTATAAATTTTTTCTAAAGTACTGAGGAGGTTTTTCCTTTCATTTACAAGAGAGGGTTCGTTAAGATTTAATTTTGATATTGTGTTTTCAAGTTTTATAAAGTCACGAGGAGATAATTCATCAAGAGGTAGGACCTTTATTTCACCCTCTCTGGTGTAAAAAAGAAAATTCTCTATATATTTACCATTTATTAGTTGATCCGGTTTAATTGTTTCTTTGATGTCTATTTCTTTACATTCTGTTAAGTTATCTTTCGCGATACCGCAATGACCATTGCTCATGCAAGATAGATAAAGATTGCTTTTGTCGTATGTGAGGTTGGTGAATAAACTCCTAGAAAAATAATGATCAATGTGGCTATTTTCTATATCTATTCTCTTCTCACAGTAGGCACAATACTCTCCTTGCGAAGACAGAAGGTCTCTTTTAATATCAGAGTATAGATTATAGTGTTTCGTGACAAAGTCAGACCAGCTCAAGCGTAATATCTTCTTCTTTGTTTGCTTTCTCAATGTGTCAAACAATTCTCCCTGAGTTTTTGCGAAATATCTCATTTTATTGTTTTGATGTTAATAATATATCCAAGAAATTAACGTATGGGTCGTCTTTCCCAAAGTGTAATTTCAGCTTTTCTAATTCTCGTTTGGCTATTTCAATTTGATTTGATTTGATATGGGCTTCGCATTCAGATAGCAGATTAACAATTTCCTGATCTCCCCTTTCATTTAAATCAAAAATATTAGCAATTACGGAGTCGAATTGACTACCTTCGGTTTGAGATGTGGGATGGCCGGCATCAGTTGGATATTGCGAATCCAAAACATAAATTTCAGATTTGGGAACTGTCTGAATAACGAACGGACTATGTGTAGATGCAATAATCTGTATGTTTGGAAAAGCTTTTTTTAATGTAGGGAAGATCTTTCTTTGCCAAGAGGGATGAAGGTGATTCTCTATTTCATCAATTAATAAGACTCCTCTCTGATTTGAGATATTTTCTTTTGACTTTAGAAAGATATTCATGAGGATATCTAAAAATAAAATCATAAAGCTCTTTTGACCTAGGGAGAGATCCTTAAATTTGGTTCGAAGATCATTTCTCCAGTCAAGAATAATTTCATCTTCTCCTGAGCTTTGATCGAGCCTTATATTTTTAAACGTTTCAAATATTTTGCTTAATAGTTTCTTAACCTCTTCAATAATTAGTGTTGATGACGCATATCCCTCGGAAGAAGGATTGGAAATGACCTTGAATTGTTTAATTAACCAGTTAATCGAAGGAAAGGTAGAAAAGTTGTTTTCGTCTGCCCGAATATTTCCAGAATCTATCCCTTTGGAAACAAAGCGGTTTGCTGGGTAATAAAGAAGGACTGGAAGGGCGTGACCATATTCATTAGCGAGTATTCTTAAGGTTCTACCTAACGATCTAAAAGATGCTACTTCATTTGTTACAGTTTCGGTGGAACCTTTTTTCGTGGTTCGAAGGATCAATGTCCGAGTTTCAGCGGAATAATTAGGAAGAGTAATAGAAAGTGCGAGCTCTGTGAAGCTACTAGGTTGATTGTAACTTATATCGCTTTCTGTTAAGCGTTTCCCTTGGGATTGTTCTCCAGAAATACCAGCATCCAACCAAGATAAACCTCTTGCAATCGCTGTTAAAAGATTGGTTTTTCCTGCCCCATTTATTCCCACCAAAATCGCGTTCGGGCTTTGATTTTTTTTAGGAGAAAAGTGAATAGAAAAAGGTTTTCCGTTAGCAGAACTAAAATTTTTGTAATTGAAAAGGGTTAATCTCGATACGAAAAAAGACTGGAAATAAGCTTTTTCGTCGATCTCATGTACAAGACTCTTTTGGCTCCCTATCTCTAACTCCCAACCAATATTGTCGGATCTTTCTATTTTTGCTTTCAGTTCTGAAAGTGACATATCATATTCCTAGTTTTGACAGTAATACTGGGCTATATTTTTTCTGTAAAGAATGAATAAAGCTTGGTTCAATGGATTTAGCAAAGGACAAGAAACCTTTTAACTTCATTACATCCTCTTCTTCTAAACGCCCTTGTAGGTATTCGAAAGTTAAATGTTTTATATAACGTTTGTTATTCCTTCCAATGGAAATTTTGCCTTCGGGGGTGATGATAAGACCCGTTACCTTGCAAAGGTGCTTCTTGGAGGTGAATACCGTTTTAGAAGGATTTAATCGGATTGCACCATTAAATTTTTGAGTCAGGAGCTCTTGAACAAAAGGCAAAACCTCATATAAAACATTTGGCTCATTAGTCGAGAAAGTCAAATCGTCGGCATATCGAGAAAAAGTAATACCTCTTTGATAACAATAAGAATGTATTTCATTGTCAAAAGACAGCAGACAAAAATTAGATATTGCAGGGGAAGAGGGTGCTCCGACACTAAGGACTAAATCTGATTTATAGGCACTAGGCTGCCAAAAAAGTAATTGCTCGAGACAGATTTTATCAACAGCGTTTAAATAGTTTTGCTCCGGAAATGCTAATTTCCATTGTTCCCAGAAAATTCTGGGGGTGATTGAGTTAAAGAAATTATCAAAATCCAACTTTAAAAAATATTTATTTCCTTTATGTAGTGAAGCATTCTGAAAAATATTTTTGCCTTGTTTGTACGAATAAACGAAGTTACTCGTGGGTAAGTGAACGGCTGAAAGAAAAACTCTTTGGAGAAATTTAATTTCTTTTGATGGTTGAGCTATCGCGCGTTTTCCTCCTCTTTTTTTGGGAATAAAAAAGAGTTTGTACTTGCGGGCTCCTCCATTTAGATGACTCACAAGTAGCGGTTCGGACATATTTAACCGAACCGCCATCCGAGAAATAATTCCCACTTGGGCTCCTTACTAGAGACGGCCTCTCGCCGCTTTATTGGCTGTTATCAGGCATTAAGGCGGCGAGAGGCCGCTCCAATGCCAACAGGAAAATTCAATCTGGCTTAACACCCGACTTAATCTATTAAACGCTAAGAAGCAGTCAAATAATAGCATGAATGCAGCAAACAACCCTAGGCAGTTTTTGGGTGACAAGCCTGAAAATGAAGCACTCAAAACTTCAACATGAGCATGGATAAGAAATTGACATACACCCCCTAAAATTATTTATGGCGGATGTGTTCCCAAATCGTTCGTTAGTCGAATTAAATTCTAGTTTAAAGAGTTATTTCATGAACGCTGTATTAACTCTTTCCTAGATTATTTGGCGTTTACTTACAGTCTCCTGTCCTACCTTTGTTTTCCTCCGTAGCAAACGATAAAATTTTGTCAGAGGTGTAAATGACGAGACTTTTTTTCGCCCTGGATATTGCGACGTAAAAATTTTTTCTGTCAATAAATCTATGAGCTCCCCAGATAATAACAGCATCGAATTCAAGTCCTTTTGTAAGTAAGGTTGTCCCTATGCATTTCCGAGAGTTGCGATTCCCCCGAATTCTTTGGCAATTTTTTACATGAACCATTTCATCATGAATGCTTTGCCCTGAAATCGTTGAGTTTTCTAGTGCTCTCAATAAGGAATAATACAGAGGCGGATGTTTCTTAGAAACTTTTGGCAAAGATGCGAAAAAGGTTAGAAGCGACAATAGATTGTCAGGACTTCTTCGAGTCTTTAAATTAGTAAAAAGTTCTTTTAGTTTTTCCGAATACCTCTTTTCATCCGGATTACGTTTGTTCTTTGGCTTTCCAGATCGATCTAACCAATTATTCAAGCCACTTTTATTAAATTTTAATTTAACCAAAAGATCATGAAAATGCTTAAGGTACGCTTCTCCTCCGACAAGTACACGGACTGCACAGAGTGCCGCTTCGTAGTAGACATTTTCATCTATGGCGTCAAGTACCTTAAGTTGTTGACCCAGATATGAATTTAACTTTAATCGGTCATCTAACAAACCGACCATTCGACCATTTTCTTGTTTATGTATCGGGTAAATCACTAAAACTGACTGATTCTTTTGTTCAAAATATTTGATGGCTTTAAATAAAGACTTGTAAGCTTCTGGTTTGTACTCTTCCTTAAGTTGAGGAAAATCCCTGATATAGAAATCAAATTCCGAATGTTCAAGGAGTTCCACAGGTTTTCCTTCTTCTAACTTATTTCTCATTGAGAGGATGAGTCTACCCAGCCTTTCATTATTAGATTGCCACCTCCAGGGTGTATTCAGAAAATTAAATTTTCTAAACGCTGTTAAATCTTTATCAAAATCGACCAAGGGTTCATCTCCGAAGTTATAGATTCCTTGAAGGGGATCGCCTAAAAGGTGCAAAGGCAAGCTCCCCAGAAGAGTCATGAGAAGGGAGTGCTGAGAAAATGTACAATCCTGATATTCATCTACAAAGATCCTGCTGTAACTCAGTGATATGACAAACTTAACTTGTCTTTTTTGAAGTAAATCAGAACATAGTTTTAAGGTTTCTGAAAAATAATGACGGTTTTTATCATCTATTGAAGGAAGTGACGCTTCTCCAAGTATGTTCGTTACAATTCTTTGGGAAAACCCGGAAATTGTTTCTAGTACATACTTATTTCCGGGGATCTTATTAGTTTGAAATTTGTTTTTAAGAGAATCTATTCCTGCGTGAGTGTGGGTAAGAATCAGGAATGGCTTTTCATCCGAAGCCTGAGACAAACATTCAGTGATAAAGTGGGTTTTGCCGTGCCCGGCAGGTGCAATTAAAACACTTGCTTTTTCAGATAAAAAATTTTTGATATGTTCTTTAAGCATTGGTGCTCCAGTTCTCTATTTCTGTCAGAAGGTTACGCAGAACTGAGAACTCGGGATAAGGGACACTCCCGTACTGATTCAAGATGAGCTTCCCAAGGAATTCTCCCCCGGGGATGTTTTTGAAGATTTTCTTTGTAAGGATAGGCATCGGAAATTTGGTCTTAAAGTCGTCTTTATGTTTTTTATAATCTTCTAAAAATTCCGGTCTATTTAAGGGTTCGTCCGATAAAAGTAATAAAAACGGTTCGATGTATTCTTTGTCAAAATCTTCAAAAAACTGCGTTTCGATACAATTTCCAACAGAACATAGAAATAACCGAATCTTGAGGTCTTCCGCTTTTTTTTGGTGTTCATGAAGATCTTTGAGGCTGTCGTTGTCGGCAAACACACAAGTTTCATAGTTTAGTTCTTTGAGCCGGCAGGCAAAATTATACATTTTGCTTCCGCCTCCGCAATCTATATAAGAAACCCCGAGAGAAGCTAGCGAAAGGTTTTTATTTTCAAGAAGCCATTCATCAAGACTTCTCATGACTCCAAACTCGGTCTTTCCCTCGCAGCAAACGATTTTTTTTGCGAAGAAAGCGTGGGGGGTTGTCCGTCTGCAAGCCGTCATCTCAGATGAAACTGGCAAAACTTGGTGTGTTGTACCGTCGGATGATTTAACTACCTTGTATAACTGGTTTGCTTCGGCCTCTATTAAAACATATGAGGAATGAGTACTTAATATAATCTGGCCTTTCCGCGTTCTTTTGTACAATTTAATAAGATTTACGATCCTATCGGGTTCTAATCCCTGTTCAACCTCATCAATGAGGACAATGTTTCCGTTTTTTGATAACTCTTGTTGCAACCCCATTGAAATTAAACGTTTTGTTCCTTTTCCTTGTAATCGCAGAGGAAGACCATGAGAATGAAGAGAAAGAGAGCTGCCATTAAGAGTATTTTCTCGGAAATCAAAAAGAGTCTTGATTTCATCTAAAAGTAGGCCATAGGGCTTGAACCGCTCGGGCAAGTCTTCCAAAATTTTTTCCAATTCTGCTAATTCTGACTTACTGTACTTTGATTTCAAATCCCTTAGCAAATGCGTTTGGATTTCCTCGATAGAAGTTCCTTCTAAAGAGTTTTTTGTTAGCCTGTATAGAGGGGATTGCTTAGAGTAAGAAAAGTGATTATCACAGTAGTCAGCAACGAGAGTTGCCCCTATTTTTGCGCGATCAGTTGCACTAATTGGAACTTCTGTGCCGAAATTATTAATCACTGTCCATTTGGGCTCCAAACTATCATCGACACGTAGGCGGATATTCAATGTCATTTTGGCCGGATCAAAATCTTCTCCCGAGTCTTCCTCGGAAAGAGAGGGGGAAAGTAATCCAAATTTATGGTCTTTTAACAGAGAACTAGGAAGTTCGGAAACCGAAACGTTTATCTCAATAGGATTGCAAATATCTTGGTTGTAAAAATCTAAATCAGAAAAGCTAAGGTTCCATGCCGGTGAAAGGGCGTAATTAATAGCGGTAAGAATTGTACTTTTTCCAGAATCTCCCCGGCCGATAAGGATGATAAGTCTTTCAGAAAGAGAGGTCGTTTCCAACGATTTAATTCCACGGAAATTTTTGATTGTTATGCTTTCGATTTTGCTCATAATTGTTTTAGCGCGGGTATATCAGGCTTACTGTTCGTAACTTTAAGTCTCTTTTAGATTCTCAGGTTACTTTATTGAAATAGAAGGGTCAATAAATAAGCGCATCATAAACATCAATCCATTGTTTCTAGAGAAATAAATATGATTCGAAAGGAGCAATTTAATAGCAGAACCTCAATACTTTCTTTTAGGAGGCTTTTGCACTTCTATAGGGGAAAGATTTATCGTTGAAGCTACTTCTCTTTATTCGATATGCTCCAATAGTAAGATAAAACGAAGAAATACCCCGAAAACCTTTCCGGTCTTCGGGGCCATTATCTACTTCAGAGTTTCAAATTATTTAACGTAATCCGCAGCGTTTTCACCGGCAATTCGACCGTATGTCAAACCGATAATCGCCGCAAAGCCAACTTCATTGGCATAAGCTTCATGTCCGGATGCTGCACCGGCTGCATAAAGTCCGGGAATAACGTGGCCTTTAGTATCCAGCGCTTCAGCTTTGGTATTGGTCTTGATACCGCCGTAAGTGGACTGCATGGACGGTGTGACAAGAGCGGCATAGTAGGGCGTATTAAGCATCGGATACTGAATCTTTCTTCCGAAAGCTTTATCGTTCTTCAATCCTTCTTTGCAGTCTTTGATGTAAGCATCCATTGTTTCGATGAAAGCTTTTTGGTTGACATCAAGTTTTTTGGCAAGTTCCGGAATCGTTTCTGCTTTGACAAAGTAACCGGCGTCTGCGTAGTTGCGCATCAGCTTAAGGTTGTCCATCGCTTTCTGGTCAACAACAGCATAAGCCTCGTGCTTCGGCTGCTTCATCATGGCTTTGCTCTTGAAGTTAATCGAAGGATGGTTTTCATCAACGAAGCGTTTGCCGTCATGATTGACAAGAACGGTATAAGGCGTGATTGCCGTCAGAGAAACTCCGTCTTTCTTAGTAAGCGGGTGGCAGAGGTAGTTAACTTTGATCTGTTCCATGGAAGCGGTGTCTGCACCGATTGCTTGCGCCATACGAATGCCGTCGCCGGTCAGAGAAGAGGCACCGGTTGTCGGACGACCGATCCAGTCAGGTGCGTAGCGTTTGAGGAGCTCCGGACTCGCGGAGAATCCGCCGGTTGCAACAATCACCGCTTTACTCAGAACTTTGTATTTTCCTTCCGGTGTAGAGACTTCAACACCGATGGCTTTTCCATGATCAGACAGGATTTCTGTGGCTTTGCTGTTGAGACGATACGGAATGCCTTGTTTTTCGACTTCGGCTTTCAGTGCCTTCATGATGTGCGGTCCGGGAGCGCTTCCGTCTTTAGTAATGTGGAAATACTTATCTTCTTGGAACCGACCAAACGGAACGCCAAGCTGCTCTAACCAGTCGATGATTTCGCCGCCTTTGCGTGCATAAGTCTCGACATTGGCTTTGTTAATAGGAATGCCTTTGTCTTTGGCCTGTTTCATCAGGTGATCGACATAATCCTGTGTGGATTTTCCTTTAATGCCGTGTTCTTGAATGAACTTGCTGCCGCCGGCAGTGATTCCGGTGGAGATGTTCATAGAATCTCCGGCGCCTAACATGCCTTGTTTTTCAATAACGAGGACATTGCTTCCTTTTTCTTTAGCCGCAATGGCAGCCGTCAGGCCTGCAATACCCGATCCGATAACAACAATATCTGCCTTCTCGTCTTTCATAGCCTGTTTTGCTTTTACGGGCAAAGTGGTAAGAAGCAGAGGTGAAAGATCTTTAGTGGCTTTGCTCAAAGCGTTTTGAGTCGCTTTAATTAAACCTTGGCTGCTGAAAGTGGCACCGGCGATGTTGTCGACCTTAAGCGTCTGGCGCTCGATAATTTCTTTCGGCAGTTGAGTAAGCGGCGCGTCAGAGAGACCGGCAGATTCACGGTGAGAAAGAACCTGGATGTTGGTGATCTTGTTCTGATTAACAGTGACTTCGACTTTCATTGGGCCGTTTCGACCGTTTGCTTCTCCGATATATTTGCCGGGAACAAATTCTACCGAGGAGGCTGCGTGCAAGTTCGTTCCTAAAAGGCCTGCAGATAAAAGCAGCGCGAGTTTTGAGATTTTGAACATTGAGATTTCTCCTTGAGTGAGTATTTCTATTGAGCTGCATCAATAACGATACCGAGTTCGATACTTAAGTACTCATCCTTTTAAAATTTAGTAAAAGGGGATCTTTCAACTAAAAATGTTTGCTCGAATCTCAATATTCCTGTTATCCCAGCTAATGCTCCTTTCAGTTCATGCGGCTGAACAGGTTGTCGTAGGTGTAAGCCTAGATCCTCCGCAGGATAATAATCAGAAGATCGTAGAGCCGACGCTTAACGTTCTTAAAAATACGTTCGGCCCCCAGAATCTTAAAATCGTACGTCTGCCTCTTCCTGAACTGGAGAAAAACTTAGAAGCGGGAAAAATCGACATTTTTCTTTCAACTTCCGGTTTGTCTAGAAGAATGGCACAGAAAGGAGCGAAAGAATTGGCAACTATGGTCTCTGATCGCTTGCCAAACCCCAATGAAGCCTATGGAACTTTGTTTATTACAAGAAAAGACAGTCCGATTAATAACATCTCAGATATGCAGGGTCATTCATTGGTCGCGAATCTGAAAGGTGGTTTCTATGGACATCAAATCGGACTCGGAGAACTCGTCAAACAAGGCTACGACCCTTATACCTTCTTCAGCTCTGTTCATTACGTAGGAAGAGACCTCAAAAAGGTAGTTGATGCTGTTTTGAAAGGAAAGGCCGACGTTGGCTCAGTTTCCAGCTGTTTTTTGGAAGATACTTATCCAAAGGACGGAGAAGTATGGAAGAACCTGAAAGGTATCGGTCTTAAACCAAATGGAACAGGCTGCCTGGCTTCCACTGATCTTTATCCTAATTGGTCTGTTTCGACGATGCCCACAGCAGACCCGGCTGTTGCAAGGAAAGCAGCCGAAGCACTGCTTGCAATGCCGAAGGCAGAGGGAGGAATGGGTTGGAGTATTGCGACGGACTCAACAAAAACTGATGAATTATTCAAAGATCTTCAAATTGGTCCATTCGGATTTCTGAAGGATTGGTTCTCTAAAGAATTCAGAACAAGATATGCGGGTTGGCTCCTATTAGGCATTGGACTTTTTGCCTCTTCACTCCTCTTAAGTTTCATTCTCGGACAAATTGTTCGTAAAAGAACGAGATCATTAACGGAGTCTCTTAAAAAACAGAACGAACTGAGACGGAAAGAAAAGGCGGTATCCGAAAAACTCAGTGCACTCGAACGCTTAGGTGTGGTTGATCAGCTTAGTTCAATTGTCGTGCATGAATTGCGGCAGCCTCTCACAACGATTCGAGCTTTCTTATTTGGAGCAAAGAAAAAGGCAGAGAAGGGTGTTTTGAGTTCTGAAGAAGCCTTAACCGTCTTTGAAAAAATCGAAGCTCAGTCCAATCGTGCTCAAAGAATCGTGGACGATGTGCGTAAGTACGCAAAGCAGAAGACAGGAAAGTATGAAAAGTTCTCGCTCTCGGATGCAGTGGATTCCGCACTAAAGGATTTCAAAGACTCGGGCTCTTATTCGGGGGCTCTAAAGGTGGCTGTCAATGAAAACATAATGATGCGAGGTAGCAGGCTTGAGATTGAGTTGGTAGTACACAACCTTTTAAAGAATGCTGCTGAATCAATCAGTCAGCACCGACGCCGCCATCCTTTAATTTCCATTGCTCTGTCAAGAAAAGACGATAAGGCTGAACTTATTGTTTCCGATAATGGCGGAAGCATGGCAGATGCTCCTTCTAATGTTCTTTCCTCCAGCAAACCGGAGGGACTTGGCTTAGGCTTGTTAATTGTTAAGGCCATTGCTGCTCGCCATGGAGGATGTTTTAGATTAGATGTTGATGATAAAAAGGCATCGGCTTGTTTGACTCTTCCTATACCTGAGGACCTAAATGAAAAGTGAGAATGACCCAATCCTCCCTTTAATCCGTATCGTTGACGACGATATGGACTTGTTGGAAGGCTTGGCGTATATGCTGGAAGGAGAGGGCTGGGAAGTTAAAACTTACCCGACGGCAGAGTCTTTTCTTGTTTTGGATGATTCTGCGAGGCCGGGATGCCTTGTCTTGGACTATCTAATGCCAAAAATGAACGGCGTTGAACTTCAAAACCGCCTGAAAGAAAAGGGCTTTTCTCACCCGATTCTCTTCCTTACGGCACATGCAGATCTAGACATGGCGATATCCGTATTTAGGAAAGGAGCAGACAATCTTTTGAAGAAGCCGGTCGATCCACAAGAGCTGATCGATGCAATTTCCGAAGGTATAAGGAAAGATTCGGCAGAACAAACTCAGGGAAACATTGAAGACCTGAATAAACGTTTTCAGTCTTTATCGATGAGAGAGAAGCAAGTGCTGGCACTTGTAAAAGAAGGACTGACGAATTTTGAAATTGCCGAGCGGCTTGGATTAAGTGAGCGTACCGTCGAGAGTCACCGCTTTCATGCCTATGGGAAACTTGGCCTTAAATCGAAGATGACTGAACAAACTCAGTTGAAAGAAATCCTTTCGCGACTCAACCAGTAATTATGAAGACCAGGGTGTTTTAGAGGAACTTTAATTTTCTCCTCTTAATTATTTCGCATAGGAATTGACGTTAACCTTAAATTTTGGTGAAAGCAAGTGCATCAATCTTCTTAGTTCCCTAAAAGAACTTTGAGGTTAATACGCTAACAATACATATTAAATAAAGGTTTCTCAATTATTTGTACTATATGCTAGTCGGTTTCTGTCTTTTTCG
>ERZ827181.1429-NODE-1429-length-25797-cov-3.645987_pt1 | contig 25797 bp, 22 predicted proteins | sample MGYA00519778_ERZ827181 | MGnify/ENA primary metagenome ERZ827181 (study PRJEB31778, sample SAMEA3449273) | human gut metagenome | biome: human gut; feature: human-associated habitat; material: faeces | place: United Kingdom | collected 2010/2012 ...
GCCGACCCGGAGGCGCAGGACACCTTCCCGGATTTCACCATCGACCCGGAACGGGAAGACTTCCCTCCCGAAACCCAAGGACGCCTCTTTGCCTCCGACCGCCCGCAGGACGAAGATCCCGCTCCGGCCTCGGACAAACGATACACCCTGATCAACGGTCGCTACATCCTCACCCACATCAAAACGGGCATCCTGCTGGTGGATCCGCTGCGAGCGCATTGGCGCATCCTGTACGAAAAGTTCCTGCGAAGCGTCCGTTCACGCGGTTCGCTCTCCCAGCAAATCCTGTTTCCGATTACCCTGACCTTGAGCCCTTGGCAGATTCCGCTGTTCGATCAGGTCAAGGACGAGCTCTCCAGCGCCGGATTCCACTTCGAACCCCGGGACGGCGATACGGTACGCATCCTCGGCATTCCGCCCGGAGTGGGAGAAGGGCAAGCCGAGAACCTGGTCTTCTGCGTGCTGGACGACTACAAAGCCGAACGCCCCACCGGGGAAGCTCTGGAGCAAAACATCGCCCGCAGCCTTTCACGTGCTCTGCGGATGTCCAAACCCGAAACACTCACCCAGGGGGAAATGGAAACCTTGATCTCCGACCTGTTCGAGTGCGAAGAGCCGTCTCTCTCTCCCAACGGAAAACCGACCTTCGTCAAAATCGGTCTGGACGAACTCGAAAAGAAATTCGACTGAAAAAACAAGTATGAGTTACAATACCTTCCAACCGGGGCGCTACCAGATGCTGCCCGAGATGACCAAATACCTGCTGGTGATCAACGGCCTGATGTATCTGGCCACCTACGTGCTGTCGAATACCCCTTTGCGGCCGTTTTTCGAATCGCTCGCCCTCTACCAACCGGGAACTCCCGACTTCCACCTGTGGCAGATCTTCACCAGCGTGTTCATGCATGGAAGCTTTCTCCACCTGTTTTCCAACATGTTCTCCCTGTGGATGTTCGGAGCGGTGATCGAAAATATCTGGGGAGGAAGGCGCTTTCTGACCTATTACCTGGTTACCGCCGTAGGCGCAGGGGTGCTGTACCTGCTGGTCAATCAGATCGAAATCGGGGTCGCCGCCGGGAAGCTGCTCTCCGAAGGCGCCCCACAAACACTCTTGGATGCTCTCCGGAAGACCTCGGATCTCGACGTAGCCAACAGCCTCATTGCCCAGGCAGGCATCCCTCTGAATGGTGATCTGCTGAGCAAGTACTACTGGACCGTGCATTCGAGCGTCGTAGGGGCCTCGGGGGCCGTCTTCGGCATCATCCTGGCCTTCGGCATGATGTTCCCCAATTCACTGATCTACCTCTACTTCGCCATCCCGATCAAGGCCAAATGGTTCGTGATCGGCTACGGCGTATTCGAATTTGTCTCCGGCATCTCCGGCATCCAAAGCGGCATCGCACACTTCGCCCACGTGGGCGGCATGCTCTTCGGCTACCTGATGATCCGGTACTGGAAAAAACACGGAATCTTCCGATAACCCTTTCTATTTCACGACCACATGTCCCGAAAACAAGACGTTTACGACTACCTCACCGCACACGACATCCCTTTCCAGGCGTACGACCACCCGGCTACCCCCACCATCGAAGAAGCCGAAAAGTATTGGCGGCAGGACGGCTCGATGCACTGCAAGAATCTTTTTTTCCGCAACAAGAAAGGCGACCGCCATTATCTGGTCATCTTCGACTGCGCCAAGAACCTGGCTATTCACGACCTGGAACAGCGGCTGCACCAAGGCAAACTGACCTTCGCCTCCGAAAAACGGATGGAACGCTACCTGGGCCTGCTCCCCGGCTCGGTGTCGCCCTTCGGACTGATCAACGACCCGGAAAACCACGTGTACCTCTTTGCCGACCGGAACCTGCTCGACCAACCGGCTTTGAGCTTTCACCCCAACGACAACACCGCTACCGTCGTCATCCGCACGCCGGATTTCCTGCGCTATCTCGAACTCTGCGGCAACGCCTACGAATTTACCGATCTGTACTGAACAGGCGGTCGATGCTTTTTCCTACCTTTTCCTAAGGCTGGATGCATCTCGCCGCGGCTCGCGTGAAAACTTCGTTTTCCCCTCGGCCGCTGCGTACGACTTTCACTACCTTTTCATAAGGCAGGATGCGCCTCGGCAGTGGCCCGCGTGAAAACTTCGTTTTCCCCTTGCCGCTGCGCTCGGCTTTCACTACCTTTGGAGGTACGCAACGCAGTTGCGTACCCTTAAAACATTCTACCGACCATGAAGAAAATCGCTCTCGTACTGCTGATGAGTTTTTTTGCCTGCTATGCATTGCAGGCACAAGGCACCAAGTCGGACATCATGTCCTACCTGCGTAACGAAGGATATTCCCCTTCTTACGACTCGGACGGAGACATCACGTTCAAACTGGGAAAATATGTCTACTACGCCCTTGTCCGGGACAATGAAGACTATTCCCTTGTCGAGATCCGCGCACAGTTCCGCACAGAAGACAAGTCGCTCAGCGAACTCTACCAGATAGCCAACGACCTCAATCTCAACAAGTACCTCTGCAAATGCTCGGCCTACCGCAACGACGATGGCGACAATATTTGCTCGATCAGCATGGAGTTCATCACCTCATCGGCCTCGATGACAAATTATCAGATGGGCTATATCTTGCAGCTAATCCCCGAGTGTGTCGACGATTTACTGAATGAACTCTGACCTCTAAAGGACCGAAGGCCGACGGAGCGATTCTTACAAAGCCTCGCTCATCGCCTCGATCCAGCCCTCCATCCGCGCCGAGGTCTTCTCCGGTTCATTCTCCTGATCTGCCGCCAGCCCCACGAGCCGCCCCTGCACCAGGGCCATCGAGGCGGAGAAGTGGTAGTCCTGGGGAATATACGCCCCGCAAAATCGGCAGCCTGTCTCCCGGAGCGCTTCGTACAACCGGCCGATCCCGTCGCAGAACGTGGTATCGTACGTGTACGAATCGCCGCAGCCGAACAGCCCGACCACCTTGCCCGAAAGGTCCTTGGCCGCCAGCCGATCGACAAAGTCTTGCCAGTCGTCCTGCAGATCGCCCGCCCCCCAGGTGGACGTTCCCAGCAGCAATACCTCATAGGCTTCGAGTTGTGCCACATCGGTCGAGGCTACATCGTGCACGTCGCCCGGTGCCACGCCCAACCGTTGCGCGATCTGTCCGGCCAATTCCTGGGTGGTGCCGGTGGACGAACCGTAAAAAATACCGATCTTCTTCATCTTTTTCCTGTGTTTTAGGTCGCTGGGACAAAGATAAAGTCCGGGGGCGGAGGTTTCCCTCCCCGAAAATGGCGATTTTCCTCGCCCTCGTTCCCCACGAACGATGAGACCCGAGTTGTCTTGACGATATATTAACCCGCAGGTAACCGTCCATACGGTTCAATGCCTTATTTTTGTTCCGACGATCAAAACACAACGATTTCTCCCATGAAAACACGCTTTCTTCTCGCCTTGGCGCTCTTTGCGCCTCTGCTGGCCGCCGGAGGGCCGAAAAACATCAAAGGATATGTCTATCAGGACGACAACCGCAACGGTGTCTTCGACAAAACGGAAAAAGGAATCCCCGGTGTGGCTGTGAGCAACGGCCGCGAAGTGGTGCTCACCGACCGGAAAGGCCGCTACCAACTGCCTGTAACCGGACCTTGCGAACTCTTTGTGATCAAACCTACTGGATACGCCACCCCGACCAACCGCTACGGCATCTCCCAGTCGTACTACCTGTACCGTCCGGAAGGGTCCTCCACGCGGATGAAATACCCGGGCATCGCTCCCACCGGAGAGCTGCCCTCCTCGGTCGATTTTCCGCTCTATCCTCAGGACGAACCGGAGGATTTCCGTATTCTGGTCTTCGGCGACCCGCAGTGCCGCGACCGGCAAGACGCGGAATACTTCGGCCGGGAAGTGATCCAGCCGCTGATGGACAGCACCGGGAAGTTCGCATTCGGCGTCATGCTGGGCGACATCGCCTTCAACCAACTGGAAGTATTCGAACCCGTGATGCAGCGCGCCGCCCTGTTGGACATTCCCTGGTACCCGATGCCGGGCAACCATGACCACAACCAGGACAAGGACATCCCGCACGACTCCCTGGGCACCGAGACCTACATGGACTTCTTCGGCCCGACCACCTATGCCCTGAACTATGGCAAGGTGCACCTGATCATCACCGACGACATCATCCTGCCCAACCCTACGGGGCAGACCCAATACATCGGCGGACTGACCGAAAAACAACTGGCCTTTATCGAGAACGACCTCCGTTTCGTTCCCAAGGACCACCTGGTGATCTTCGCCGGACACATCCAACTCTTTGACACCAACCCCAAAGCGGAAACCTTCCGCCATGCCGACCGCCAGCGTCTGTTCGACCTGTTGGCCGAATATCCCCATACGCTGTCCCTCTCGGCGCACACGCACTACATCCGTACCGTATTCTTCGACGAGGAAGACGGCTGGAAGGGGGCCGAACCGCACCTGCACCTCAATGCCGGGGCCACCTGCGCCGACTGGTACAAGGGCCTGCCCGACCCCTACGGCCAGCCCAACGCCATGATGCGCGACGGCAGCCCGCAAGGTTACTTCACCCTCGAGATCGACGGCAACCGGTTCACGCACACCTATCACCCGAGCCGCCAGGCCGACTTTTACCAGATGAGCCTCGCCGTGGCCGACAGCCTGCACACCGGGTCGCCCATCGCCCTCTACGCCAATTTCTACAACGGCAACGAGCGCTGCGAGGTATCCTTCCGTATCGACCAGGGCGAATGGATGCCCATGAAACAGACCGTCGCAACCGATCCGACCTTCACCGCCCTGAACAAACTGTGGAACAACCCGTCCTACAAACTCCCGGGCCGCAAAGTATCCGGGGCGACCAAGACCTACCACCTGTGGCAAGGCGAGATACCCGCCTTCTCCACCCCCGGGGTACACGTAGCGGAAGTACGCGCCACCGACCTCTACGGACGCTCCTACACCGAAAAACTGATCTTCGAGGTGCTGTAAGGACATCCTCATTCCTTTATTCCTGCATCCGGGTAGTTTCGGCGAAGACTTTCGCCGAAACTACCCGGATGCTTTTCTTCCCGCCCTTTTGGGAAGTGCAAAAAAAAAATCCCGAAAGCAAATGGCAATAAGAGAAGATAGCGCAAATAAAATTTTCACTATAAAGAATATTAAAATTGTTATTTTTGCTTAATGAACAACCCTGTATCAAGAGATGAGAAAAATACTAAACAGCAACCTTTGGATGGGAGTATTAATTACTCTACTAACAGGATTAATAATATGGGCTGTCTTTTTTATCGAAAGCGATAATCAAAAGATTGCTGTATTTGCTATCGTTGGGGTATTAATCACGGCCATAACCTCTGTTGTAACAGTAAATCTATCTACACAAAAAGCTAAAGAAAAAGAATATGAATTAATGCTAGTAAAAGAAAAACAAAAAGTATTTAATCATTTTTTTAATGTTCTATTTGAAATAATAATAAGTTCAAAAGAACATAGAAAAACAAACATGCCTCTTGTTATCAAAGAATACATGAATTTTAAAAGGGGGTTAATGATATGGGGAAGCGAAGAAGCTATAAACTCATTCATTACATTTGATCGTGTATTTCAAAACTTAAGCAAAGAGGGACATTTGGACGAAAACGAAAAAATAGCCAGCCTTTCCGTCATTGAAATCATCTTAAAAAGCATACGGAAAGATTTAAAATATTCTGTTTCTGATAAAATATTTTTAACGGGAGTTCTGCTTGGCATTAAAGAACAACAAATTTTAAAGAATCTATAATAAAAACACCCTAACTTACATTTTGAAGTGTAAATTAAGGTGCAATTTTTGTATTTGACTGATTCCAGCCTTACCTGAGGTACCTGGCGGATTCGAACCGCCGTAAGAGGTTTTGCAGACCTGTGCCTAGCCACTCGGCCAAGGTACCCTATCGAAGCATTGCAAAAGTAGAACTTTTGCCGTAAACCACAAAATAAAAACACGCCGCGCCGGCAAAAACTTTACCGGTCCTCGAAATGGCTCACTTCAGGCAACACATCGCGGCGGTGCGCATCCAGTTTGACCAGGATAAACAGCAGAATGGTAAAACTCCACAGCGACGAGCCCCCGTAGCTGAAAAACGGCAACGGAATCCCGATGACCGGAAGCAGGCCTACCGCCATGCCCACGTTGACCAGAAAATGGAAAAAGAACACCGAAAAAACGCACCAGCCGTAGTTCCGTGCAAACAACGTTCGCTGACGCGCCGCCACCCGCACGATCTGGATCAGGAACAACGCGTACAACACCACCACGCCTGCCGCACCGAAAAAACCCCACTCCTCGCCTAGGGTCGAAAAGATAAAGTCGGTATGCTGTTCCGGCACGAAATTGCCCTTGGTCTGGGTGCCCATCAGGTAGCCCTTTCCCGTAAAACCACCCGAGCCGATGGCGATCTCGCTCTGGTAAGTATTGAATCCCACTCCCTTGTAGTCTTCCACCAGCTTGAACGACGTGAGGATCCGCTGCCGCTGGTATTCCTTGAACACGTGTTCCCATACCGCAAAGTGCAGCACGGAGTATATCCCCAGTACGAATACCGTCGCAACTGCCAATCGTCCAACGCCTCCCCGATGCCGCCACAGGCGGTATATTCCCGTCAGCAGAGCCGCTCCGCCTACCACCGCATAGACATACACCGGGCTCACCTGGTAAAACGACAGGAACACATCGGCAATGAAGATCACGGCCGAAAGAATCCCCACCACGAAATATATCCCAGGCGCTCCCTCCATGTACAACACTAGGAAAAAGGAAAGGAACACCAAGGCCGAACCCGCATCCTGCAACCCGACCAGTCCCATCGGCAACAGGATGATCGCCGCCGCGATCGCCTGGCAACGCAAACGGGACATCGACACGTTGTACGAGGACAAGTACGAAGACAAGGCCAATGCCGTGGCAAACTTGGCAATTTCCGAAGGCTGGAGCGAGACGAAGCCCAGATTGTACCACGCCCTGTTTCCCTTGACCTCCGAACCCAGCACCGGCAAACCCAGCAGCAGCACGATGGAAAAGATATAAAACAGCCACGCCATCCGCTCGTACACGCTCATCTCGAGTAACAACACGACCACCACGATCACCACGCTCATGGCGGCAAAAAGCAACTGCTTGCCTCCGTACTGGGAAAGATCGAACAGCGAAGGGAGCTGCGGGTCGTACGTAGCCGAGTAGATATTCAGGATCCCCATCGCGACGAACACGGCGTAAAAAACCACCAGTGCCCATCCGATCCTCATCCTCGTGTCCGCTTCCGTTCCGCCAATCCTCATCCTACTTCTTCTTCGCTTTTGCCTGTTCGCGCAGAAGGTCGCACTGGCGATACACCTCATCCAGCGAACCTTCCATGATCCGTTTTTCCAACTCCGGGCGGTTGGTCCCCCCCAGCAAGTACCGCTCCATCATCAGCGAAGCGATCGGTGCAGCCCATATCCGGCCAAAGCGGCCGTTTTCCACCACCACCGTGATGGCGATCTTCGGGTTTTCCTCCGGCCCGAAAGCGACGAACATCCCGTGGTCGGGCAACTGCACCAGACGGCCGTCGATGCGCACGAAGTTTTCTACCGTCCCGGTCTTCCCGCAAAACTGCGCCTGGGGTATCGCATATTCGCGCGCCGTCCCCTCCCGGAACACGTTGGCCATTCCTCGGGCCACCACATCGAAATGTTCGCGGGCGATCCCCGTCTCGATACGCTGGGTGTAGGCCGTGTCGATCGCCTGACCGTCGATGCTGCGGATAATGTGCGGACGGTAATAGTACCCCCGGTTGGCCACCACAGCCGCCAGATTGGCCAGATGCATGGGCGTCACGGTGATCTCACCCTGACCGATGGCGTTCGATATGGTCGTGGAGGCCTTCCAGCGCCCACGCCCGTAGAGCCGGTCGTAGAACTGTGCATCGGGCACATAGCCCTTGCGCCCGGTGGAGAGGTCCGTCCCGAGGTATTTCCCGAAGCCCAGCGCCGTAGCCGTCCGGTGCCAGAAATCCAACCCCTGTGCCGGGGTGGGGAAATGTTCCAGCGTGCGGGCATACACCGTGGCAAAATACGTGTTGCACGAATACTGGTAGCCGCGATACATGTCCAGGGTCTGTCCTACTCCGCCCACGCAACGCATCACGTGGTTTCCCACGCGGTATCCCCCGCCGCAATACACGGAAAACGACGGATCAACGGCTCCACTGCTCAACCCCGCCAAACCGGTAACGATCTTCCAGGGCGACCCCGGAGCATATTCGGCGATGAGCCCCCGGTCGAACATCGGCTGGGAGGGATCGCTCGAAAGTTCCGCATAGTTGCGCGAGCGGCCCCGCCCGGAAAGCAACGCCGGATCGTACGAGGGAGCGGTAACCATAGCCAGGATCTGCCCAGTGGAAGGCTCGATGGCTATGATGCATCCGCGTTTTCCCTGCATGAGCGCCTCGCCGTAACGCTGCAGGTCGATGTCCAGTCCCAGGGTGATGTCCTTGCCCGCCACGGCCGGCGAATCGAACTTCCCGTCCATGTAACGATCGGTTACCTTGCCCGTTACATCGACCTGCACATAGCGATGCCCCGGAATGCCCCGAAGCTGCTTTTCGTACATCCGCTCGACCCCCGTCGCACCGATAATGTCGCCGATCTTGTACGGAGAATCCTGCCCCAGGTCGGCATCGGGCCCGATTTCGCTCAGGAAACCGAACACGTTGGCTGCCGATGGATATTCGTAGTGCCGCATCGTGGTTTTCTCGATGGAAAACCCGGGATATTTGTACAGTCGCTCCTGAATCCGGGGATAATCCTGGGGAGAGATCTGCGAAACGATGGCGTAGGGCTGGTAACGGGAATGACGGCGCAGACGGATCACCTGGTTGAATTTGTCGAGCTGTACCCGCAGGCTTTCCGGGTCGATGCGCAGCAGGGTGCAAAGCTCCAAGGTATCGAAAGGCTGCAGCAGGTTGTAGGTAACGCACAAGTTGTACGCCGGCTGGTTGGAGACCAACAGACGTCCGTTGCGGTCGTAGATGTATCCTCGGGGGGGGTATTGCACCATGTCGCGCCGGGAATTGGAGTCGGAGAGCAGCTTGTACTTGTCCTGGTAAACTTGCAGATAAAACAAGCGCGCCAGCAGCACCGCCGCCACGACCACCACCAACGATATGAGCAGATATTTGTTTCTCACCACTGTCTGCGCCGCGAGCGCCCGCTTCGTACACTATTGAGGGACAAGATGACCACCGATACCGCAAAGGTTACCCCTGCCCCCAGAAAAGCATGTCCCAAGGCAGAAGGCAACGCCGAAAAGCGCCCCGCTTCCACCCAATACAGGACCAGATACTGGATCAGCAGCAGCACCAGCAGCAGGGAAAGCCCCGCCGTGCGGCCATTTTTGGCCGTAAAGGGATCGAACCCCTCCAACTCTTTTTCCGAAAGGCGGAAAAACACCCGCGTCAAAGGCCCGCACAAATACACCGTCAGCACGCAAGCCATGGCGTGCAAGCCGCCCGACTGCTGGAACAGATCCATCACCAACCCGACGACGAAGGCACCCAGCATCGCTTTCCCGCGACCGAAACAGAACGGGAGCAACAACACCCCCAACACATACACATACGGGATGACATAGCCGCCCAGCACCACGTGGTCGAACACCACCACCTGAAGCAGCAGCAGCACCACGAGGAACAAAACGGCGCGGAGGGGTTGCTTAATCATCGTACTGGAGAGCTTCTTGCAATTCGTCTTTGTATTTGTAACGCAGGATGTACACATGGCGCACGGCAGCCAAGTCGTCCGCCAAACGCACCCGGATGTCGTAAAAGTCGCTCGCATCGCCCACTTCGGCCTCCTCGACCGTACCGACGAGCAGCCCTTCGGGGAACAAGGTCGAGCGCCGGTCGGTGATCACCGTATCGCCCACCGCTACTTCCGCCTGACGGGGGATATTGACCAGATGGACATACCGGCGGTCCTTCCCGTCCCACTCGATCGTGCCGAAATACTCGTTTTTCGCAAACCGGGCGCTGATGTAGCTATCCGTATGCAGGATCGAACGGCAAACACTGTACCGGGGCGTTACCTGTACCACCACTCCCAATACGCCGTCGGCCGTTACCACGCCCATGTCCGGCTCCACTCCGTCCTTCTGTCCCCGGTCCAGCACGAGGTAGTTCCGCTCTCCAGTATAGGAATTCTTGACCACCGTAGCCGGAATATACGAATAAACCGCACTGTCCGCCCGCAAAGTGTCGCCCGGATAGGGCAAAGCCTCCATCCGCTTGTCGTCGCGGGAGAGCAAGCTGCGCAAACGGGCATTTTCTTGTGCCAAACGCGCATTTTCCCGGGCATAGGAGAAATGCCGACGCCACGCCCCCGCCTTTTCGCTCATCGCATAACCGGCATCGCCCCAGATACCGGCCCACAGACTCTTGTGGTAGTCGTACTGGGCGCATACCAAGAGAAATCCCACCGCCTCCAGCAAGAGCAGCAGCAGAAAATAACGGCCTCGTTTTAGAAAATCCAACAGACGCTGCATCGTACAGGGGTCTTCTTACTTTTTACTTATCAAGCCAGCGAAGCCAAAGGAAGGTATTTCCTTTGGCTTCGCTGGCTCCGAGCCGGGAGCGAAAGACATCCGGATTATTTTATCAAGATGTTGCGATACTGATCCAGATTTTTCAGCACGATCCCCGTCCCGCGTACCACGGCCCGCAAAGGATCCTCGGCCACCTGGACCTCCAGGTCGGTCTTCTGGGAGATACGCTTGTCCAACCCGCGCAACATCGAACCGCCTCCGGCCATGTAGATACCCGTCTTGTAGATATCGGCCGCCAGTTCGGGCGGGGTCTCGGAAAGAGCCCCCATCACGGCATCCTCGATACGGAGGATGGATTTGTCCAAGGCATGGGCGATCTCGCGGTAGTTCACCTTGACCTCCTTGGGCTTTCCGGTGAGCAGGTCGCGTCCCTGTACCGGGATGTCGTCCGGCGGGTTGTCCAGATGGTCAACGGCCGAACCTACCTGTATCTTGATCATCTCGGCCATGTGTTCACCCACGAACAGGTTGTGCTGGGTGCGCATGTAGTACGAGATGTCGTTGGTGAGTACATCGCCGGCGATCTTGATGGACTTGTCGCACACGATACCCCCCAAGGCGATCACCGCTATCTCGGCCGTACCGCCGCCGATGTCGATGATGATGTTTCCCTTGGGCTGTTGCACGTCGATACCCATCCCGATGGCTGCGGCCATTGGTTCGTGCACCAGATATACATCGCGGGCGTTGACCCGTTGGGTCGAGTCGTACACGGCGCGTTTTTCCACCTCGGTAATCCCCGAAGGGATGCAGATGACCACTTTCAAGGAAGGCGGGAACAAGCGTTTCTTGATCGCAGGCACGTTCCTTATCAATTCGTTGATCATGAACTCCGAGGCCTTGAAGTTGGCGATCACACCGTCCTTAAGCGGGCGGATGGTCTTGATGTTTTCGTGCGTCTTGCCCTGCATCAGGGAGGCGTTGCGCCCCACGGCGATCACCTTGCCGGTATTCTGGTCGATGGCCACGATGGACGGACTGTCCACCACCACCTTGTCATTGTGGATGATCAGGGTGTTGGCCGTACCCAGATCGATAGCGATCTCTTCGGTAAAAAAATTGAACAATCCCATAGGGTCTTCGGTATTTTGTGTTCATATCCCTTGCAAGCAAGGACAGAAAAAGAGAACTTCATCTTCCCGTCCCCCGCTGCAGAGATACATGGATCATCAATGTTTGAAATGGCGCGTTCCGGTGAACACCATCGGAATGTCGTGCTCGTTGCAGTAATCGATCGACAACTGGTCGCGGATCGAACCCCCGGGCTGCAGCACCGCGCGGATACCCGCCTTGTCGGCCATTTCCACCCCGTCGGCAAAGGGGAAGTACGCGTCGGAAGCCAGCACGGCCCCCCGCAGGTCGAATTCGAAGCTCTCGGCCTTCTCCACTGCCTGACGCAGTGCGTCGATCCGGGAAGTCTGACCGATGCCCGAAGCATACAACTGGCGGTTCTTGGCCAGCACGATGGCGTTGCTCTTGGAATGCTTGCAGATCTTGGATGCAAAGATCAGGTCGCGTATCTGTTCCTCGGTGGGAGCGGTACGGGTAACCACCTTCATGTCTTCAGCGCAATCGGTCTTGGTATTGCGGTCCTGTACCAGCACCCCGTTCAGGCACGAGCGGAGCTGCTTCTTCGGAAGAGCGAAATCCTTCTGCACCAGCACGATGCGGTTTTTCTTGTGTTTGAGCGTCTCGAGAGCCTCGTCGCTATACCCCGGGGCGATCACCACCTCGCAGAACAACTTGTCGATCTCGGCAGCCGTATCGGCCTCCACCTTGCGGTTGGCAATGAGCACCCCGCCGAAAGCCGACACCGGATCGCAGGCCAAAGCGTCCAGGTACGCCTGAAGGATGGTATCTCGGCTGGCCACCCCGCACGCATTGTTGTGCTTGAGGATGGCAAAGGTCGGCTCGTCCGGGAACTCGGCGATCAGTTCCACCGCTGCAGCGATGTCCAACAGGTTGTTGTACGAGATCTCCTTGCCGTGCAACTGCTCGAACATGTCCTCCAGATGGCCGTAGAAAGCCGCGTTCTGGTGCGGATTTTCCCCGTAGCGCAGGTGCGTTTTCCCGTCGCGGGCCAAGCGCAGGCAGGGTTCCTGCTGGTCGGCAGCGAAGTAATTGTAGATCGCTGCATCGTATCCCGACGAAACGGCAAAGGCCCGCATGGCGAAATACCGGCGGTCTTCCAGGCTCGAAGCCGAACCGTTGGTCTGGATCATCTCCAGAAAACGCGGGTAATCCTCCATCGAAGGCACGATCACCACGTCTTCGTAGTTTTTGGCAGCTGCGCGGATGAGCGAGATGCCGCCTATGTCTATCTTTTCGATGATCTCCTGGGCCGAAGCACCGGAGGCCACCGTCTTTTCAAACGGATACAGATCGACGATCACGATATCGATCTCCTGAATGGAATATTTCTCCATCTCCACCGCATCGGACGCATTGCCCCGACGGCCGAGGATACCACCGAATATTTTGGGGTGCAGGGTCTTCACGCGGCCTCCGAGGATCGAAGGATACGAAGTAACCTCCTCCACGGGTGTAACGGGGATCTTCAGGGATTCGATGTACTGCTGGGTCCCGCCGGTGGAGTACAACTTGACGCCATCCTTGTGCAACTGACGCACGATCGGTTCGAGACCATCCTTGTGAAATACGGATATAAGGGCAGATTTCGCCTTTTTCATCATCTGAAAAACTTTTAAAATGAATACTCGAAAATACGACGCTAAATTAGCGATTTCGCAGGGTTTTTGAAAGCATAAAAAAGGCCAATATCGCCCCCCGGACAAAAAAATATTCCTCCTGCCGGCAACCCGCTGCCGCCATCCTGCCAAACGGTTTCAAAGACATCCCCGGGAGCTTTTCCCCTGCCTGGAGAGAGCCTCGGAGGGCGACTTGCTTTTCCTTTCGGCCCGTATTACCTTTGCCGAAAAACACAACACTCCATGAACGAATCCGTTCCCTTGACGCTGGTCGTAGTTACCTACAATTCTCCGGTCTACCTCTCGCTCACCTTCAAAAGCATCCTCGCACAAACCGTCCTGCCCGAGGAGATCGTCGTAGCGGACGACGGTTCCACCGACCCCACCCGGGAAGTCATCGACCGGTTCCGGGAAGAAATGAACCAGCGCAGCGGAGGGGAAACGCCCGTGGTGCACATCTGGCATCCGGACGAAGGGTTCCGGCGCAGCGCCATCCTCAACAAAGCCGTCGCTGCCGCATCCGGGCGGTACATCGTCCAGGTAGATGGCGACCTGGTGCTGCACCCCCACTTCATAGCCGACCATCGCCGCGCAGCCTGCCCGGGATGTTACGTTGCCGGATCGCGGGTCAACGTAGGCGAACAGAAAGCCCGCCAAACGGCCGATACGGGCGATGTCCGCCTGAGCGTTTTTTCACGGGGCATGACCAATTTCTTCAACGGCCTGCGCATTCCCCGGCTTCAGAAACCCATGAGCCGTTACCACATCGGCAGCATCTACCACGCCCGTGGATGCAACCTGGCCTACTGGCGGGAGGATTTCCTGCGGGTAAACGGCTACGACGAGCGCATGACCGGTTGGGGACTCGAGGACACCGACCTGATCGTCCGCCTGCGCCACGCCGGAGTACAGCCCCGCGCGCTGAAGATGGGCGGCATCGTCTTTCACCTGTGGCACCGCACCGCCTCGCGCAGCGGAGTAAACATCAACGAGCAGATCCTCCAGGACCGCATCGCCCGCAAGGCCCTACGGTGCGAAAACGGCGTGGACCAATACCTGAAAAACGCCTGACCCTGCCCCGCAGAGTTGCAAACCCCCGTTTTATGCCGTACATTTGAAGCCCCTTTCCACCCCTGCGGCATCCGCCGGATGCAATATCGGACGTGGAAAAGGGCAAGGACAACTTTCCGGAATGCATCCTTGCGGATCCGCAGGGACGAACCAGGCGTAAAAACGAAAAAGAAAATGGCTATCATCAAAAAAGTAAGGGGCAAATCGCCCGTATGGGGACGAGGCTGCTGGTTTGCCGACAACGCCGCCATTCTGGGCGATGTAACCATGGGCGAAGACTGCAACATTTGGTTCGGGGCTGTCGTGCGCGGAGACGTGCACTACATCAAGATGGGCAACAAGGTCAACATCCAGGACAACGCCACCCTGCACACCACCTACCAGAAACACCCGCTCAACATCGGCAACCACGTATCCATCGCCCACAACGCCGTGGTACACGGATGCACCCTGGGCGACTACACGCTGGTAGGCATGGGCGCGGTCGTGATGGACGGAGCGGTCGTCGAACCTCATTCGTTGGTAGCGGCCGGAGCGGTCGTTACCCAGGGGACAGTTGTCCCTTCGGGCACTATCTACGCCGGCAATCCCGCCCGTAAACTCAAAGACATCACCCCCGAACAACTCCGCGACATCGTCGAGCGCATCTCCAACGACTACGCGATGTACGCCTCGTGGTACACCGAAGAGAGCCCCGAAGAAGAAAAAAACAACACCCCGTCGGAGCAATAAAACTCCCATGACGCTCGAACAACTGCGCGCAGGACACGTCTTTCTGGTGGACAAACCGCTGGAATGGACTTCTTTCGATGTGGTGAACAAGATCCGCTACACGCTCAAGAAGACCTTCGGAGTAAAAAACCTCAAGGTAGGCCATGCCGGTACGCTCGATCCGCTGGCTTCCGGCCTGCTGGTGGTATGCGTGGGGGCGGAAACGAAAAATGCCGACGCATACCAGGGTCGGGAAAAGGAATACACCGGAAGTTTCACCCTGGGGGCCTGTACTCCATCGTTCGATGCGGAGACGGAAGTAACGGACGGTTTTCCCACCGGGCACATCACACCGGAACAGATCCGGAAAACGGCACAGGAACACTTCACCGGAGAACTGCTCCAGCGGCCGCCCCTTTACAGCGCACTGAACATCGACGGCAAGCGCGCCTACCTCCACGCCCGCAAGGGCGCCCAGGTCGAGATCGCGCCCCGGCCCATCACCATCTCCCGTTTCGAGATCACCGCCATCGAGATGCCCCGGGTCGACTTTCGGATCGCCTGCTCGAAAGGCACGTACATCCGCTCGGTGGCCGACGACTTCGGCCGTGCACTCGGCTCGCGCGCCTACCTGTCGGCCTTGCGGCGCACCCGCATCGGGGACTTCCGCGTGGAAGACGCCCGCCCCGTCGCGGAGATCGTCAAGAACATCCTCTCTTGGGGTCAGCCCACGGCACAAGAATGAACCATCCCGACAAAACCGTATATTTCGAAGACCTCGGCACGACGGATTATCGCCAGGCCTGGGAACTCCAGACCCGATTGTTCGACCGCACCAGAGCCCGCAAGACGGCCAACCGCACTGCCGAACATCCCCTCCCCACGGAGGACTTCCTGCTGCTCACCCAGCACCCGCCGGTATATACCTTGGGCCGCCATGGCGACCCCTCTCACCTGCTCGTCTCCCCCGAAACCCTGCAAAGGAAAGGCGTCGGCTTTTTCCGCATCGACCGCGGAGGCGACATCACGTTCCACGGCCCGGGACAAATCGTGGGCTATCCCATCCTGGACCTGGACCACTTTACCCCGGATATCCACCGGTACGTCTTCCTGCTGGAAGAAACCGTCATCCGCACCCTGGCGGACTTCGCTGTAACCGCGGGACGGGTAGCCGGGCGTTCCGGCGTGTGGATCGAACCGGAGTCGCCCCGCGCCCGCAAGATCTGTGCGGTGGGCGTGAGGACTTCCCGCTGGGTAACCATGCACGGTTTTGCCCTCAATGTCAATACGCCGCTGGAATACTTCCGGCAGATCGTTCCCTGCGGCATTTCCGACCGGGGGGTTACCTCCCTCGCACAGGAAACGGGCGGCGAAATCCCCCTGTCGAGGGTAAAGGACCGCCTTCTGACACACTTTGCCGATGTCTTCGCGTGCCGTCTGGTGCCTGAAACGATGGCGAACTTTCTCTGAACTCTGTTCCCGACTTTTCCTCTCCTGCCGGAGAAGCCATTCCCACTGCGGCTGTCCCGCGGCGGGAAGACATTTGTCTTTTCTCAAATCAAGCTTTCCTCGCTGGCGGGCATTTCCCCAGGCGTTCATCAAAAAGCCCCGGGCCTTTCGGCCCGGGGCTTTTTGATGAACGCCTGGGGAAAGATCAGTTCCCGGCGTACAATTTTTCGATTTTCACGCGGTTGTCCTCGATGTCCGCTTTCTTCTCCAAAGCGGGATAGAACTGCGTCTGCGGCAAGGTCATGAACTGTGCATCGAGTTCATTCTGCACCTGATCGTAATTCTCGGCCGGTTTTGCCTCGCGGCGCTCGGTGATCGTAGCCACGAACACGCCCGTCTCGTCGGAAACCGGGGCGGACACCTGACCCACGTTCAGACCGAAAGCCACGCCCACTGCCTTGGGAGCACGACCTGCGCTCGGGATGATCGGGGTAGCCAGCGTCAGCGAAGTAGCCTCCAGCACCTGAGCACCGGCTGCGGAAGCGATCTCATCGACGGTCGAACCCTTGGCCTGTTTGAATTTCTCCAGCAGCATCTCGGCTTTCTTTTCCTTGAGCAGGATCGGCTCTACCTCGGCACGCGCCGTTTCAGCCGACTCCAAACCCTCGCTGCGCATTCCCGAAAGGATCGCTACAACGTGGTTGCCGTCGATATCGAAGATCTTCGTGTCGCCTACCTTCACGTCCTTTCCGAAAGCCCAACGCGTGATCTGCGACTGATCGCCCAGTGCCGGGTAATCGGTCATCAGCACCGTAAAGTCGGTAGCGGGCACCACATCGTACCCTGCCTTGCGGGCTGCGGCTACGAATTCCTCTACCGAAGCATTCTGCGAAGCCAGTTCCTGTGCCTTACCCAAGGCTACGGCTGCCGTCTCGCGCGAAGGACTGATGAAATTCGTGATGGTAGCCACCTTGTAAGCCGTCGAAGAGCCTTTCAGATCGTCGATACGGAACACGTGGTAACCCATCGGCGTTTCGATCACCTGCAGGGAGCCTTTCGGATGGAAGAAGAGGAACTGCTCCATCTCGGGGCTTATCCCCTCGCTGTAAGCCGTCCAGCCCATCGAGCCGTCGTTTTGCGCAGCCGACGGATCGTCGGAATACTCTTTGGCCAACTGAGCGAAAGAGGCACGTCCGCTCTTCAAGACCGAAGCCAGCGAATCGGCCAGTGCTTTGGCCTGCTCCTTGGAACGGGTCGCGTTCTGCACGTACGCATTGCCCTGGTAGGAAAGCAGAATGTGGCTCATGCTTACCGAATCCGGCATGGAACGCACGTCCAGCAGTTTGGAGAGCTTGTAGGAATCCCCGTCGCGGTACGGTCCCAGGATGTCGCCCCGGCGTGCCTTCACCACCCACTGTGCTTCTTCCTGGTTGTCAAACGTCTTGGCATAGCGCCCGGTGTAATGCGCTCCCGCATCGGTATTGGCATTGACGTAGATGGAGTCGTCCGTCACGCGGGGAAATCCGGGAATGGTATCGGTCGTATTGGTCTTGCTGTTGAATTCCACCCGGTCTTCCATCAGCGCAGCGATCTTGCTGCGAACCTCCTCGGCATCCTTTTCGGAAGGATTGACCGGAACTACCGCGTACTGCACGTCGCGCGATTCGAGACGTTGGAACTCGTCGGGATGTTTCTGGACGTATTCGTTTATCTGCGCATCGGTGATCTCAATCGACTTGTCATCGATCGAGGAATAGGGCAGGTAAGCAAAACGACCGTCCACCTGGTTGTTCTTGTACCCGTATTCCACCTTGGCGTCGAGCAGAGTGGCCGTCATACCGGCGGTAACCATGTCGGAATACTGCGCGCCGAGCACCCACTGGCGTCCGCGCGTTTTCATGTCTTCCCACAGTTCCCACATCTGTTCAGCCTCGGCATTGCCCTGGTCCTTTTCGGCGCGGACCGAATTGACCCACTGGCGAAGGGCAGCCTCATCGGGCATGCCGTATTCGTTGGAAAAATACTGGCGCACATCCGGCTGGGCGAGCACGCCGTTCATCACGCCACGCGGGCTTACCGTTACCCCGGCCAAATCGTACTGCTGAGCGACGATCGTCTCGGCCAACCAGCTCTGGTACACCTGCTCCGAAGCCACTCCGTAGCCTACCTTGTACTGTTTGTTGGCCTCCATCAGTTCGTTGGTACGGTTGCGATAGTCGTCGATGGTCAGTTTCTGGCCGTTCACTACGGCTACCGTCGTACGGCTTCCCGAAGAAATCCGGTCTTTCGAGGTGATCACGTCGGTGAGCACAAAAGCGAAAAGCGCGAAAAGGATCACTCCCACCAGCAGCCCCCGGTGATGCCTCAGTTTTTGTAATGCAGTCATTATCTTATCGTAATACGTTTGTTTTACTGATCCTCCCGGGCAAACTCCCAGCGAGGTAAGGATTTGCGAAAATACGACAAATGCCCCGAAAATAAAAAACGCTGCCCGTAAGTTTTTCCTATTTTTTTACTCGGCGTGTTTTTTCCGCAGGTGAACCGTCTCGATCTTGGCCGAGGAAACTTCCCGGATGGTAAAGACGAAATCCCCTATTTCCACCTGTTCGTCCTTCTGGGGTATTTTTTCGGTATGAGCGAGGATCAAGCCCCCGAGTGTCTCGTACTCTTCGCTTTCGGGCAGGCCCAGATCGTACCGCTGGTTCAGATAGTCCACCTCCTGACGTGCCGAGAAAAGGTACTGTCCGCCGCCCAGGTCCTTTTCCAGCAGCAGATCCTTGTCGTGTTCGTCCTCGATATCGCCCAAGAGTTCTTCGATGATGTCCTCCACAGTGATCATTCCCGACGTCCCGCCGTATTCGTCCAGCACCACGGCAATGCTCATCCGTTTTTGGGTGAGGTCCTTGAGGATCTCGTTGACCGGCATGCTCTCCGGGACAAACAGTACCGGCAGGAGAATGTCCTGAATGCTTTCCACCGGACGGAAAAAATCGAACGAATGCACATACCCCACCACGTTGTCCACCGAGTCGCGGTACACCACGATCTTGGACAAGCCGGAGGAAATAAACAGCTGTTTGAACTCCTCTATCGGCGCACCGATCTCCAAAGCCCGCATTTCGGTACGCGGGACCATGCATTCCCGAGCCTTCACGTCGCGAAAGTCCAGCGCATTGCGAAAAATACTGATCTCCTTGTCCATCTGGGAGCGCCGCTCGGTATCCAGGTTTTCCATCTGCTGCTCGATGTAATACCCCAGGTCCACCCGGCCGAAGGAAAAATTGAGTGCCTGGGTCTGCTGCTGACGAAAGACCTTACGGATCATAAAACGGGATATCCACAGGATAAAGTCGGTAATGTACAACAGATCCAGCAAGCGGTAAATGAGGTACATCGGGATAGCCAGAGCGCGAAGCATCCCCACGGAATAGATCCGGAACACCACCTTGGGGACAAATTCGCCGGTGAGCAGGATCACTCCGGTGGAGATCAGTGTCTGCACCAACAACACATCGAACGGAAGTTCATCGCTGCCGGCATACTGGGGAAAGAGCCAGCGGATGATCGCTGCACCCATGTAGTATCCGTAGATCACCAGTACGATGTTGTTGCCCACCAGCGTAGTGGCGATGTATTTGTCCGGCCGGGACAGGAGTTTGGACATCGCCCGCGCGCTCCACGAATCCTCCGCCTTGAAGATGGATACCTGCACCCGGTCGGCAGATACATAGGCGATCTCCATTCCCGAAAAGAAAGCGGAAAACAAAAGGCTAACCACGATGATCAACAGATCGGGCGACATGATTACGGTTCAGATCCCGGGAAAAGTCCCGCCCGGGAAACCGCTGCAAATATACGATTTTTAATTCGTTTCCACCGGATCCATCCGGGAAAGGGAGTCCTCGATGTTGATATCGCCCTGGCTGTTGAAGAGGTTGTACCAGCGGAAGTTTTCGTCGGCCTCGAAGCCCCGGCTGGGGCGCATCACATCGCCTTCGCGCACGATCCGGGCAAAGAGGTCGGTATAGAAGATATGTTTGCGACGGTCCCATACCAGCCGTTCGGTCTGGATGGAATCCCCCTGCTGATTGACCACCAGAACATCCCCCAAAGCTTCGGAAAGTCCGCTGGAGGCATGTTCTATGGCCCGGTGGGAGGTCAGCCGCGCACTCATCGCGCCCGTTGCCGGGTCGTACATTTCGATTTCCACCCCGCCCGAGGCCTTCCGGTCGGTCAGGGAGGCGTCCTTCGGGTTGGGTTCCATCACCACCTGGGCGGCGTGCATCCGCATGACGACCTTGCCCGAATCCACACGCACCAGCGCAAAGGTATCGATGACCGTAGCCGGCTGCGTCTTGGCAGCCATCAGCGCATCGACCTCGGCGAGGTCGTTCTTGCAGGAAACAAACATTGCAGCCGCTATGGCGGCTGCAATGCAAGCTATTTTGTTGTTTATCCGGGTACCCCCCATCTCTTCTTCCTCGAGTTTGGACGACGATCAGAAATACTGCCGCTTGATGAACCAGCGGTCATTGAGCGAGAACGACAGTCCGAGCTTGAAGTACGTCTCTTTGGTCAGGCGATCGGACGACTTGCCCATCATCCCGACATTGATGAACACGTTCATGTTGGAAACGCTCATCGCTTGGGTGCTGACCTTGGTCACGGGCAGCGAAGCACCCAACGTGATCCCCATGTCGTTGACCTGCTGTCCGAAGAGTTTGTATTCCAACTGACGGTAATACACCCCGCCCTGGTATCTCACACGCTGGAAGTACGAATCGGGCGAATTGTACATCGGGGTATAGCTGGCACCCAAGGCGATCCGTTTTCCGCTCTGGTACTCGGCCGGTCCCCGCAGGAAATCCACCGATCCGTAGTCCGGTTTGGAGGTGTACTGCACGTCCACTCCCACATACCATTTCTGCAGGTTGCCCACACCGATACCTCCCGTGACGTTCCAGGGCAAATGGAACTTGTCCGAGGTATTTTCTTCCGTATTTTCCGGATTGTCCGGATCGAAAGCCGTGTTGTAATCCTCGACCACATAGTTGCGGTACGTGCGGTCGTTGTTCATGGCAGAGGAGAAATCATACACGCCGCCCACGAACAAACGCGTCTGATCGACCAAGGGAAGCGAATAGTTGAACCCCACCCGGAACTTGAATCCCGTCACCCAGTTCGACTCCGTAGTCTTGTTTTGCAACAAGCGATCCTCCAACGTATTGTACGTGGTACGTTTGATCGTCCCGAAGAGATACGCCGCACTGATACCCAGGTTGAAGTTGCGGAACACCTGCCGTCCGTACGACAGATAGATCTGGGTCAGGCCTCCGTTGCCGTCGTAGTAGCCCAAGGTCTCCTTGTAACTGCCGTCCACGATCGTCGAATCGCGATCGTAAATAGTGTAACCGGTCGTAGAATACGGCGTTACCCCCAAGCTAACCCCCGAAGTGCGGGTCAAAGGCACCGAAAAGACCAGGTAATCGAAATATATGTCTTTGTGCAGATTGGAATTCTTGGCATCCTCGTACCAGGACATGTCCAGGGAAGCTCCCACCGTATAAGCCGTCTGACGGATCGAAGCCAGCGATGCCGGGTTGATCGCGTTGTTCACTCCGGCCGGCATCCAGGAAACGCCTACTCCGGCCATGCTTTGCGTTTCGGCCGTTCCCCACGAGAAACTGTTTTCTCCCACTCCGAAAATGGAATAGGGCGAATACGTATTGAACCGATCGGTTTCTACCTGCGCCTTCGCGCTGCCGCACAAAACCAGCAGCGCGCAAACCGTCATCAGCTTTCGCATATCTCTATATTGTGTTTCAAAATGACATACATCGCGTCCAACAGATAATTGGGCTGTGCAAATATTGTATTTTTTAATCGTTCTGCCAAATATGCACTGTCTCCGCCCGTTAAGACTATCTTAAAATCCCCGTGCACCAACCGGTACTGTTCCACCACATAGCGGATCTCCCCAGCCAGTCCGTCTACTGCCCCGCCGCGCATGCACCCGGCGGTGGAAAGACGCCGGACGGTCGTATCGTCCATCGGCATGGAGAAGGTCAGCTGCGGCAGATTTGACGTGAACTGGTGCATCGAATTCAGACGCAACTGGAGTCCCGGGCTGATGTTCCCGCAGGTGTACACCCCCCGGGCATCGACAAAGTCGTACGTCACGCACGTTCCTGCGTCGATCAGCAAAACATTTTGCCCCGGATTGGCCAAGGCCGTTCCTCCCACCAGCGCCAAACGGTCGGCTCCCACTTCGCTGTGAAGTTCAGCCACATTTGAGATACCCAGCGAGAGACGAAGGGACAACTTTAACATCTTTTTACAACTCACCAACCTGTCCCAGGCCACCTCCGGCCCCACCGAGCTAACCAGACAATACCGCACCGGACGCGTCCGACAAAAATCGGGCAACGACTTCGGCAATGCCTCGTAACTCATCCGCAAAATATCGACAAGCTGTCCCTGGGCATACACACCCAACTTCACGCTGGTATTCCCCGCGTCGATCACAATGTCTTCCACTGTACTGTGCATTGGTTCGAGAGCGCAAATATACACAGTATCCGTTTGCGGATGCCAATTTTTAAGATTTTATTCCCGCTCCCGGGACAACCGCCGCCCTTTTCCCGAATGCTTCCCGTGCGCAGCCATTTTTTCCTCCTCGGCAGTCTGTTCCTTGCCGCTATTTACCGCGAAACGATCTTCGCCCCGGGATGCTGGGCGTCGACTACCGCCACATAGACCATGTGGAGGATGTCTTCGGTCGAGGCTCCGGCATAGACCAGATGCGCCGCTTTCTTGAGCCCGAGCAGCACCGGTCCGATGGTTACCCGGTCGCGATTGACCCCGCGGAGCAACTTGTACGACAGGTTGGCCGAATCCCTGTCGGGAAAGATCAATACATTGGCTCCTTCGCGTCCGGCCAAGGCCGAAAAAGGAAAGCGCTCCGAAAGAAGAGCATCGTCCAACGCAAAATCCGGCTGTATCTCCCCGTCGATGACCATATCGCGGTAATTTTCCCGCATGTAGCGCGAGAGGCGGCTCATCTTGGCGGCTGCCCGCGTGGAACGCGAACCGAAATCCGAATTGGCCACCAGCGCTATGCGCGGATCCACACCCAACGAGCGGACAAAATCGGCCACCTGCCGGGTAATGGCGCACAACTGCTGCTCGTCGGGATCCTCGTTGATGAGCGTATCGGCGATGAACAACGGACCGCGCTGGGTGCTGATCACACTCACGGCCGACATCACTCCTTCCTGAGGGTCGATCCCGATGACCGATTCCAGGGTCTTTCCCGCATGGCTCTTGTCGTATCCGGCGATCATCGCATCGGCCAGCCCCTCGTGCAGCATCATCGCCGCAAAATAGTCCCGGCGCTCCATCAGCCGCTCGGCGTCGTACAGCGAGACACCCATCCGCTGGTGTTCCTCCCAGTACAGGCGAGCATAACGGTTGACCGTCGGATGAGCCGCCTCCCCGCGCGTATTGATGATCTCCACATCCATCTCCAACTGATTGTCCGCCATCAGTTCGCGGATCTGCTTCTCGTCGCCCAACAGGATCGGCACGGTCGTCCCTTCCTCGCGGGCGATGTACGCCGCCCGCAACACGTTCAGGTAGTTCGCCTCGGCAAACACCACTCGTTTGGGCGCGGTAGCGGCCCGCGTCTGGAGCAGGCGGACGATCTTGGGCTGCTTGTTCAATCGTTCTTCGAGGCTCTCCACGTACTTGTCCCAGTCGGTGATCGGATGCCGCGCCACGCCCGACTCCATCGCCGCCCGCGCCACGGCCGGAGCCACGGCCGTGATCAGACGTCCGTCGAAAGGCTTGGGAATGATGTAGTCGCGGCCAAAGGAAAGACTCTTCATGTTGTAGGCTATGAGCACCTGCTCCGGCACGTTCTTATGAGCCAAAGCCGCAATGGCATGCACCGCGGCGATCTTCATCTGTTCGTTGATCTTGGTAGCGCGCACATCGAGCGCCCCCCGGAAGATATACGGAAATCCCAACACGTTGTTGATCTGGTTCGGCGTATCGGACCGTCCGGTAGCCATGATGATATCCTTGCGGGTCTGCATCGCCTGGGTGTACTCGATCTCCGGATCGGGATTGGCCAAAGCAAAGACGATCGGGTCGGAAGCCATCGTCAGGAGCATCTCCGGGGTCAGCACCCCGCCTTTGGACAGACCGACGAAGACATCCGCCCCTCGAATGGCCTGGGCCAGGGTATCGCAGGGCGTATCGCGCACGAACGTCTTCTTCTCGGCACTCAAATCTTCCCGACGGGTATTCAGTACTCCCTTGCTGTCGCACATCAGGATGTTTTCCGGGCGCACCCCCAGCGAAATGTAGATCCGGGCGCACGAGATCGCAGCCGCTCCTGCACCGTTGACCACCATCTTCACCTGGGCGATCTTCTTACCCACGATCTCCAGCGCATTGAGCAGCGCTGCCCCGGAAATGACCGCCGTACCGTGCTGGTCGTCGTGCATCACCGGGATGTCGAGTTCCTCGACCAGACGCCGTTCGATCTCGAAAGCCTCCGGTGCCTTGATATCCTCCAGGTTGATCCCCCCGAAGGTGGGCGAGATGTTTTTCACCGTCTGGATAAACTGCTCGGTATCCGTGGTATCGACTTCGATGTCGAACACATCGATGTCGGCAAATATCTTGAACAGAAGCCCCTTGCCCTCCATCACCGGTTTGGAAGCCTGGGCTCCGATATTGCCCAGTCCCAGCACGGCCGTACCGTTGGAGATCACGGCCACCAGATTGCCCTTGTCGGTATATTTGTACGCATCTTCGGGCTGCCGCTGGATCTCCAGACACGGCTCGGCCACTCCCGGAGAATACGCCAGCGCCAGATCGCGCTGGGTGCTGTGGGGTTTGGTCGGTACGACCTGTATTTTGCCCGGGCGTCCCGAACTGTGGTAACGCAGGGCTTCTTCCTTTTTCTTCGTATCGCTTTTCTTCGTATCGCTCATCTTGAGTTCGTTTTTTGCGGATTCGATTTTGCTGGTTTTGTTACGGCCACGCCTCCACCTTTTCCTCAAAAGCGCGCGCCGACCCAAATGTACGAAAAAAACACGAGCATTTTTCCCGCTTCCTCCTCCTCTTTCTTCCCGGCCTATTTCCCGGAGGCAAGCGAAAATACCGTACCTTTGTCCCGAGAAAAAAAACGACATCCCCGCCGATGGACTCCGAAA